>JABAOF010015134.1_pt1 | contig 19027 bp, 18 predicted proteins | sample 7062171 | NCBI WGS metagenome assembly JABAOF01 (sample SAMN14538628, study PRJNA623070) | marine sediment metagenome | biome: marine biome [ENVO:00000428]; feature: marine pelagic biome [ENVO:01000023]; material: deep marine sediment [ENVO:00002113] | place: India: Gulf of Khambhat ...
ATTTAGATGCTGGGAGGTGTCATTTGGTTGGGCAATGGTAACGGGAAGCGGAGGGAATATTAAAGGATGATTGGTGTGTTGGTTTTGGTAAATGGTTTTGAGTGTTGAAAACGAAGTTATATATAGTGTGAAACCAATAAATATCTTCAAGGAGGAGGGGGGTAAGCGTGCGAAAGAAAGTGATGAGTATAATTATTAGTGCGGTGATGGTAGTCAGCATTTCTGCATCTCTTGCCCAAAATGTTGGGGAACCGAGTTCGTGTGGAACAGTGGGTCTCCCTATATCGAACATTTCTGCACCAATCCCCCAAATTGTCGGGCAGCCAAGTTCAAGTGCGGGCAAAAGCAGTTCCGGTGGTCTTGCAAACTCTCCTTGGCCAATGTTCCGTCATAATCTCAATCATACAGGTCTTAGCCCTTATGATACGAGCGCAAATCCGGGCAAGTTGAAATGGAGTTTCACGACGGGTTGGTATGTGACTTCATCACCTGCCATCGGATATGACGGAACCATTTATATAGGTTCTGAAGACCGTAAACTATATGCAATCAATTCAGACGGAACTGAGAAATGGAATTACATTACTGCTAATGGTGTGCCTTCATCACCTGCAATTGGGTATGACGGTTCAATTTATTTTGGCTCTTACGACCACAAACTTTATGCAATCAATCCAGACAGAACTGAGAAATGGAGTTTTTCAACTGGTTCTTTGGTGGTCTCATCACCTGCGATTGGACCTGATAACACAATTTATATCGGCTCTTACAATGGCAAACTGTTTGCAATCAATCCAGACGGAACTGAGAAATGGAGTTTTACAACAGGTGACAATGTGAAATCATCACCTGCGATCGGCCTTGATGAAACTATTTATGTCGGTTCTAATGACGATAAACTCTATGCGATAAACCCGAATGGCTCTGAGAAATGGAGTTATACAACTGGTTCCGCTGTGTCCTCATCACCTGCAATCGGCCTCGACGAGACTATTTATGTCGGTTCTAAGGACTATAAAGTGTATGCCATCAATCTAGATGGCACCGAGAAATGGAATTTCACGACTGGTGGTAGTGTAGCTTCATCCCCTGCAATCGGTTCAGATGGTACGATTTACGTGGGCTCTAGTGATTATAAGGTGTATGCAATCAACCCAAATGGAACTGAGAAATGGAATTTTACGAGTGCTAATTTGATTGGCTCATCCCCAGCAATCGGTTCCGACGGAACGATTTATGTCGGCTCTCATGACGGTAAATTGTATGCAATCAACCCAGATGGTACTGAGAAATGGAACTTCACGACTGGTAACATTGTGTACTCATCACCTGCAATCGACTCTGATGGTACGATTTATGTTGGCTCTTGGGATCATAAATTGTATGCCATTGGAACCTCTAATCAACCACCTTTCGCCAATGCAGGTCCCGACCAGACTGTAAACGAAGGAAATATTGTGGAGTTCGACGCCTCAGCCTCTTACGATCTAGATGGAACAATAGAAACCTACGAATGGGATTTCGAAAGCGACGGATTCTATGATTTTGTCGAAACAATAAATAACGCCCCGGACGGTGCTTTTGATGGAAAGACCACCCATGTCTACGGCGACAACGGGATATTTAAAGTTACCCTGAGAGTCACTGATAATGATGGCCTTAATGATACTGACACCTGTAATATTACAGTTAACAATGTTGCACCCATTATCGATGCACTTCCGGAAGTTACAATCAACGAATTCGAGAGTGTGACTTTAACAGGTCATGCAACCGATCCAGGCTCAGATGACTTGACATTCACATGGAGCTGGGGATTTGCACCTTGGGGTGACAAAACAACGATATATTACAACGATGGTATTGGGCCTGACCCTTATCCGAGCCCCACAATCAACCCGAGAAATATCTCAGAAGACGCAACATGCCAGTATGGCGACGATGGAGTCTTCACAGTCACCCTTATAGTATCAGATGATGATGGTGATTCAACTATAGTTACCACCAATATAACTGTAAACAACGTCGCTCCCATCGCAACCATCGAATCAGTAACAATGGAAGTTGAGATCGGATTAAGGGTTGCAGGCAGGAAGTATAACAATGTGAGCATGGCTCTCTACGAGGAAGGCAATCCCATAGGTTCCGTTTCAATCGAACGAATGCCCGGCTCGCCAAATGACCAAATGGCATGGATTCCTATCACTCTCGACATGACAAAAACATATAACGCCACCGTGACCTACACTCCTGAGGATCCCCCAAATGTTGGAGGAAATCCGGTATGGATTTACATAAAATTCCAAAATGGGAGCATGGAAAAGATACACCATACCTTCAACGTCCAGCAATCTAAGAAAAGGGACAGCGACCATTGGAATCACGTAGAGCCTTGGGAAGTGGATATAAATGCCCACCTAATAGGGCATGAATTCGAAATTATTTCACATATTACAGACATTGGAAGTGACGATACAACCTTAACCTTTACTTATAGTTCTCAGGTTAAGACGGTTACATATCTGAACAACCCTCCAAATCCTGATCCTTATCCCTCCCCGGAAGTCAAGCCAATGGATATAACGGACACCACAACTCTGGTTTATGAGGGTCCGGGAACTATGACTTTGGTTGTGAAGGATGATGATAATATTAGGTTGGGGGTTGGGCAAAGTACGGATTCTATTGATGTGGTCTAAGATGTCCATCGCAAATAAGAATTTCATATTTACTTATTGACTACTATAGCAATAAATATTTATCAGTTGAGGATAATATAGAATACAGGTGTACAAATGCCAAGAGTACATAAAGTGCCTAATGGATTCTGGGAGGATGCAAAGTGGGTCAGAGATAATTATTCAGAATTATTGAGAAAATACCCTGATAAGTGGATTGCTGTTGTTGGTAAAAAAGTTATTAGTTCCGGGAAAATACTAAGTAGAGTGGAAAGAAATGCAAGAAAGAAAACCCGTCGGTCCTTGATATACTCCACATTTATCGGGTGCGGACATCATGTCTATTAGAATCAATCTACATTTTATTGAGGCGGTTATTTCTGAGCTCTCTGATGATGAAGAATATATATTGACTCGATTGATGGGATGGATTGTTTTTAAAACTCCTAGGGGTTGGTCAACACCATGGGATGCTATCATAGACACGGGAGCCCATACATCAATCCTACCTAAATCAATCTGGAAAAATATAAAGGTAAAGAAAATAGGGTCTTTTGATATTCAAGGTATTTCAAGCAAAACAGAATGTAGGATTCCATGTAATGTCGGGCGAATAACATCTCAATTTATAGACGAAACTGGTGGCATCTCAAAAGAACTTGAAATGAAGGCTTTTTTAGCTTTAACTGATGAAGTACCCTTGATAATTGGTTTCAAAGATATTCTATCAGAGTTTAAGGTTTGTTTTAATCGGAAGGAAAATATTGCATTTCTTGATGAGAAATGATTGAATGTTTGTCTTTAAAAAAAAATCGCGGTTCTCCAAGGGATTTCACCCTACGTACAGAAAGGCGTAGGCGGATAACTTGTTACGGATACCGGGGTCGCATTATTTATAATAAAATCCAAAGTAACGAAAAGGCAAGGGTATAGTTTGCTGTGGTAGGTGTTTTATTACTCACTCAGGGCAGTTTCAGTGTGGTTTACCTGGCCACGGTGAATAGAAATCATGTGCTGGATAGGATCGAGGAATCCCATATTGAGAGGATGAGAAACGTTGCGAGATTTGTTCATGAAGATTAATTTTGAATTGATCTTTGGGTCTTTCAAAGGCTTGATTCCTGGGATACCGATGTATAGGATTTTTGGTAGAAATAACATAGTCCCACAAAAAAAATCATATATTTGTTGGGCATTATCCATAACGATCGGAGGGATAAAGTGGACTACGACAATCTCAAAATAGAGGGTGCGTTCGAAAATGATATTCTCATACTCAGGGATGCCTTGAAGAGCGAGCTCGACGCGTTGAGCCTTTATGAAAAGATGTTGGTGGGTTTGAAAGTAGAGAAGGCCAAAGCCTATCTAAAGAAGTTCATAGAAGAGGAAAAGCAGCATGTGGCTGCCATAACGAAGCTGATAAACGAGATGGATGAAGAGCAGAAGAACAAATTCGAAGATGACGAGTACTGCAATGCCATCTATGACGGTAAATGCGTCATTTAAAACAAGGTTTTATAGAACCAGTTGTTCCTACCCAATTAGTCTGTAATTTTAACCGTAGGACATGACCTCATCGATAAGGTCAGCATGGGATATGAGCATCTTTCTGCAACAATAGCGTTCAATTCCCAAGGAGTCTAAAATCTCGTCGGGTTCCTCACCCATCTCAATGCGTTGAACATAGGTTTCGAACGAACCACCAATGACCTTGCCGCATGTGAAGCATCTTACAGGAATTATCATTAAATCACACCTTGATTTATCTATACGATTTCTGTCTTTTCTTCCTAGCTCCCCTCCCTAAAGGATGCTTGGTCTCCTTTCTTCTCGGGTCGTTTACAAGAAGACTTCTATCATATTTCTTATAGAGTTCCTTGAGCTCCTCATCCTGAAAGAACTCCACCAGGCCCCGAGCGATGGCAGTTCTCGTAGCTTCGGCTTGACCTATTACTCCACCACCATTGACAGTCACGCTGATATCCACCTTATTCACCCTGTCTCCAGCCAAAGTCAAAGGCTCTATTATTTTGAGTCTCGCAAGCTCCGGCATATGTATCTCAACAGGTTTTTTATTTATTCTGACCCTGCCCTTACCGCTCCTTACCGTTGCTCTCGCCACTGCAGTTTTTCTTTTTCCGCTTGTATTCACGATCTTCTTTTCCTTCATTCAAATCCCTTAGAATTTGGCGCCCAGTTGCCTTGAAACCTCACCCAACTCCACGTATTTAACCTTACCTGTGGCACTCGCCTTTGGTATGGTGCTCAATTCTTCGCCTTTCAGCTCCTTTGGCACACCAATGAAAACTCGAAGTTTTTTCAAAGCTTCCTTACCTAACGGCTTTTTGTAGGGCATCATGCCTCTAATGGCCCTTTTAAGGATTTTATCGGGCATTCTCGGGTAGTAAGGCCCTTTTCTCGCACTACCCACTCTGCGTTTATCGTAGTATTCCTCTATTATGCTCTTCTTGGTGCCACTGATAATCGCCTTCTCTGCATTAACGATGGTCACCTCTGTTCCATTCAACAGGAGCTTCGCAACATGGCTTGCTAACCTTCCAAGAATCAAGTTCTCAGCGTCTATCACGACCATTTTTTCATCACTCTCTAGCCGATTATTCGAATATTCTTACCTTTTGGATTACTTTTCACAAGCTCGGAAATTGAGATGCTTTTTCCACCTGAATTGCGGATTTTTATCTTGGCTGATTCTGAGAATGAATAAGCAGCAACTGTGACGGGCACATCAAGGTTTCCGCTTCCCAGTAACTTGCCAGGCACGATTACAGTATCTCCTTTCTTTGCATACTTTGCGAGTCTTCGAATGTTAACCTCAGCCCAGCTCTTGGATGGCTTCTCCAATCTCTTTGCGATGTCTTTCCAAATCGGAGCATGGTTTTCATACGAATGTTTTTTGAGATCAGCTATCAGCTTTATCAGCAATTCATTTGTCTTTTTTTGTCGAGGCAAGGCAAACCCCTCGTTTTTAAGGATTTCCCTAATGAGCCCTCGATTTATAAAACTTTGCATCTATCTGGTCTTAGCTTTAAAAGCCAGTGAGCTTGAGTCTTTATCACTTTGAGCTACGAGAACGCTTCCCAATGAATAGAGCAATAGCAATGGCAACTATTAAAAACAAGCTCTCAAAACCTGGTGCGCCACCACCTGAGCCTTCTTTAACATCAGCATTTTTATAAGCCTCGTTGTTGTCCTCATCCGTCTCAGAGAAATCATCCTCAGGGTCGATCTTCACTATTATACGATGCACTCCACTGGTGTCTGGTTCCCAAAGTACAGATACCTCATTCGTGCCTCCGCGTTTGATGGTTGCTACGACGTTCTCTAAGAGGTCTGAGTCGTCATAAAATTCGATGTCCACCTGATAGGAGCTCCATCTCCTTCCTGAACCAGTGATCTTGGCCGTTATCGTGGTGTTTTTATTCCTTTGCGGATCATTCGAGAAGGATATATCAGAGCTTGAAAGAGAAAAGTCTATCTCCGTGTTAGGCGTAGTTATATGCACATCCTTCGTGAGTTCCCATCTGTTGTGGTTCTGGTCCCTAACTGTGACCTTAACCGGATAGCTTCCTCCCTCTGAAACCGTATATTCCCATTCCCATTCAACTTCAACTGTGGCATTGTCTACAACAGTTTCAGATAGCTTTTTGAATGGGCCATAATCGCTTTTTATGGTGGCGTAATTGAAGTCTTCGTATCCAAAACTGCACTTTATGGTTGCTATGACTATCATGTTTGCTGTGATAGGATCATCCCTGCCTTTGATGTCTTCTATACGTATAGTAATCGTGGAGAACCCCACGAAAGAACCGAAGCCATAGCCGAAAACCAAAATAACATCCTTTCCCTGACCTGGAGGGGGATTCCATTGATAGTACCTTGGATCGTTATGCTCAAGATAAAGTCTCAAGCCGATGACATCTGAAGTGTTCAATTCCAATGGTTGAGTTAGATTGATCGTTTCGCTTAAGAATTCAACAGGAACGCTCTCGTTGAGATTCTGTGCTGGGGTGGTCATCTGATTGGAAACACCAACATCGTTCACTATAAGTGTGGCTGTGAAACTCACCTGCTGTAAGGTTCCTTTTGCGTAAATCCCGAACCTCACATCGCCTTGAATGTCCATGGGGTAGGCTATAGGCTTAGTCACCCACTCTCCTAACAAGATGGAAGTTAAGGGGTGGTCCTCAGGGCCAGTGGTGAGTACATGCTGCTCCTCATTTAAATATATATAGGTGGTGTTCAGCGTGGCATTGTCAGGATCTCCATACATGTACAGTGCAACTTCCTTCGTGTCAGATTCGGCTTCATCGGCACTGATGCTCTCTAGAAAGTAGACTGAACATAATGCAGAGATCGATAATATCATAAATATACTGAAAGCCCTTATCTGCTGCCCCATATGTGTTCCTTTTTTGAATTAGGATTTAGTCATTAATAAACATTTCGCTGTAATGGCCTTTTTATCTGGGTTATTCTTAATATTTCAATGGTTGTAGAACAATATGGCCTTTTAGCAAAGCTTTTTATATTCCCTCTCCATTTTCCTGCGCTCACGGGTGTCTTCCCGTTGGAGATGTGCTCGTTCGAGTGAATCCTTAAGAGGCGGTTCAAATGGAAGAAGAAATTGGAAAAGAAAATACGGTTGAGGATAAAGGAGTGGAGGAGAAGGCCAAAAAAACAGAAAAAGGGTCTGTTGAGAAGGGGGAGAAGAAGGCAAAAAAACCTCTTAAAAAAGTAAAAGTTGAAAAGAAGGAGGAGCCTGAGAAAGCTAAAGAAATTTTTGAGGAGGAAGAGGAGGGCGAGAAGGAGAAAAAGAGGCCTAAAAATCTTTATCAACATGTGAGAGAGGCATGGAAATCGCCCTCTGATTCATATGTTAAAGATTTACAACGCCAAAGAATGATAGAATGGAGGAAAGGCGAGGCTTTTGTGAGGGTTGACAAGCCCACTAGAATTGATAGGGCAAGGGCCTTGGGCTACAAAGCGAAACAAGGCTATATCGTGGTAAGAGCAAGGGTGAGGCGAGGTGGACTGAGAAAAAGGACAATTAAAGGCGGAAGGAGAGCCAAAAGAAAAGGTATAACAAAGATAACAATGGCTAAGAGTATACAACGAATAGCCGAGGAGCGCACAGCCAAGAAGTATCCGAATCTAGAGGTTTTGAACTCCTACTGGATAGGAGAGGATGGCAGGCATAAGTTCTATGAAGTAATACTTGTGGATCCTCATCATCCTGTAATAAAAAGCGACCCAAAGATAAACTGGATCTGCGAAGATGCGCATAAAGGTAGGGTGTACAGAGGCTTGACCTCTGCAGGTAAGAGAGGAAGAGGCCTGAGACATAAAGGCAAAGGCGCGGAGAAAGTTAGGCCTTCCATCAAGAGCCATCATCGAAAAGGAAAGTGATTTTTTTATCCACCTCTTCCTTTGACATACCTATCAAGGGATAGAATATCGGGATTTCAGCATCAACCTTCTCCATTTTTTCGAATTCCTCGAAGGTGAAGCCTAGAACCAATGCCTCGGCACGAATTTTATTGGCTGTGTCCAGTGCCTTTTCCAAATAATTATTTTCTTGGTTTATCGTTAGCGGCTTTAGGTTTAACTGCCATGGCTCAAGGCTCTTTGCCAAGGCTAAAGCCTCTTCATCCAAACAGAGCAATTTGGTATTGCAGCCTCTTTTCATCATGAGCCAGGCTGCATAAATGGATTTTCTATCGGATATTACCGCAAGAACCTTTCCCTGTGTGCCTATTGGAAAACCTCCCACGCCACGAATCTTTTCGCTGAAAATAAATGCACGGTTATGTCTAACTTCCACGTATATCTTGGCATCCGGCTCGGAAAGGTTCACTTTGAGATTCTTTTCCTTATTAGCAGACAGAATCGCTGAGCCCACTTCTTTTGCCACATCTTGGCTCGTGTATTTGTGCTCTCCTGCCCTTTTTGCTCTTACTGCAAACGTACTATTTTTTGGTACCGTCTGCTTTGAGTATTCGGCAGCGGTTTCGCATATCTCATCGAGATCAGAGGAGCATTCTACCACTTTGCTGAAGGATGTTATGCCAAAAGTTCTTTCCAGTATTTTTTTTGCGAGGGCATCGTTGTCTGTATGAAGGTATATCCTGCCCCAGTCCATGCTGGTTATGCATTGGGTATCCTCTTTGAGAAAGGTATCCTCGATGTTCTTCTTCAGCATTTTCTGGAATCTCTTCTTCACCTTCGGGCTTTTCAGACCGAGCTCACCGTATCTAACGAGGAATAGGCTCATGGTTGTATGATTACGGTAAAGGTATAAAAATCTTTTATATACACCCAAAATAGAAAGCTATTAATTTCCATACTACAATGGGGTAGTGAATGTTATCCTGGAGGTAGGGGAGTGAAGGGGTTTGACAGATTAACAGGAGATCCACGCGTTAAAGACCATTGGATGAGTAGGGGCGCCGCTTTCATCGTGGATTATGCGATAATTTTCGTTATTGACATTATCCTCGGAATAATTGCTGGTTTTGCCCTTGCGATGGCTTTCCCAAGAGTCCTTGATCAAGCTTCTTATTCTGAATGGATGCAGACAGTGTTTATTATCATATTGATTTTCTCTTTCATTGTGTTTTTAATAACGGTTCTATATTGGGTGATTTTGGATGCTAGGGGAGGCACCTTCGGGAAGAGATTATTAAAACTTAAGATAGAGGCTATCGATGGTAAAATGAGCTATAAAAAGGCAGCGGTACGCAACCTGTCAAAGATAATAGGTGCAGTATTTGTGATGTTTTTAGGAATAATCATTGGCTCTCTCATATTGGTGTTTATACTATTTTTGGATGTCCTTTTCGGACTGAATAAGGAAGGTGATCCAAGGCAGAGATTCTTCGATAGAAAAGCAGGAACCAGGGTCATCAGAATCCTGATTGCAGAGGACTTTGGAGTTCCTCCTGCTCCAGTTCCAGCTCCCATCGCAACGCTTACAACTCAAGTTCCCCCGACGGTTCCATCTACACCTACCACAATGGCTGAGGGAAAAGGAACTGAAGGCATTGATACTATCGAGGCTCCAAAAATTGATGAGCTTACACCTGAAGCAGAGAAAATTGAGGGGGAGAAAGTCCCACTTCTCCAAGAGCAGCCAACGGCACAAGCTCCATCACCAAAGGCAAAGAAATTACCCGTCCTTCCGGTGATTGTAATCATAGCCATAGTGGGTATAATCATCGCTGCTGTTGCTGTTTCGGGTGTATTGTCTGGAGGTGAGGAGGAATCCGACAGGGGAAGTGGTGATGAATTATACGAAGAGCCAACCACATGGGAGGATATGGAGACCATAGAAGGTGATATTTCAGGTGGAGGACCAATGACCTTTATTCCTGATGAAAGAGTGAGCTTCGAGGTGGAAGGTACAGTGTATCAAATGGATATAATCCTAACATGGACTCCACAGGACATGGATTTGGACCTGACTATTGAAGATCCAAGTGGAAATGCAGCAGGCTCTTCAGGTAACGCTCCTGGGGAGCCTGAGAACATAAGGATAAAGAGCAACATTGAACCTGGAACATGGACCGCTGTCATCGATCCCTTTGCAGCAATTAATGTACACTATACACTTGAAATAACATATTACCATCAAAGCGGTAATACAACAGGCGGAGGAGATATTCTCTACCAGGAAGTGAAAAACTTGTCAGAAGAAAGTGGAGACGAAACAGGCACCTTCGATGTTGGTGAGGGTTATGAGAGCCTATTAATTAAGGTGGAGATTTCCTCAGGTGCTGGGGATTTGAGTATAAACCTCAAAGACTCAGATGGAAATGAAGTGTATTCTATCGATGTTTCTGGGGAGGGTCAGGAATCAGACGAGGAGACAGTTGATTCAAAGGAGGGTGAATGGGAGGTGAGCTACTCCTTCGATAATTTTACAGGTACAATCGTAGTAACTGTTGCTGGGCTTTAATCTTCTTATAGGCTGTTTCCCGATATTTATTTAGTTTTTTTAATTGAATGATTTATTAATTCTTCATGAGGGATCGATTTACCACCGCAAACTCATAAATACCAATTTACATATCCGACCCACATCGTGGATATTCATGGATTCAAAGCGTAAGCATCTCTCATTGGTATCTTTCAACCATGCTTTAACGCACGGTGTCGTTCTATCTATACCAATAGCTGCAAAGTTCATTCAGGATGATTTGGAGATCGAATACGTCGCCATAGGAATACCATTGACCCTGTCTGTTATGATATACGGTCTTGCAGGTCCTATTGCTGGATATCTTGTGGATAGAGAAGGAGCTATTAGGCCAATGTTCTATGGCATTGCTGTAACCACATTTTCAATGCTCGCCCTTATACTTTCAGAGAACCTTTATTGGTTCTCGATTTGGATTGTAATTGCTGGTTTCGGCCTCAGCTTCGCCCATCCTTCAGGACTTACCTTGGTTTCTCAGCTTTTTGTTAAGAAAAGGGGAAAGGCAATGGGAACTTTCGGTTTTGTCGGCCAATTTGGGCAGTTCATACCGCCAGTAGTGGCAGGGGCAATTGGAACTTACTATTCTTGGAAATATATCTTCCTTGTGTTCTTCGTTCTATATCTAATTGCCCTGGTCTCCTGTGCTCTTTTACTCAAATCAAAGTCTGAAAGTGAGGATGTTGAAAAACCCATTCCTGTGGAATACAAGAAGGCGATACGAGTTTTATTTTCTGGCATAGTAATTTTGGTTCTTCTATTGACTATGCTTCGCGGTAATTATTATAGGGCCATTACTACCTTACTTCCATTTTATTCGAAAGACATAATGGACTTGGAGATATTTACAGGAGCGATATTATTGTCGATTATGCTCTTCTCAGGTCTTCCTGGGCATTTGATAGGAGGTTGGCTCGCTGATAAATATGGACCAATAAAGCCGCTTGTGTTTTTCACTTTGACAACGATTTTTGGTGTTATACTGTGTCTAAGTCTCAACATCTTCGTTTTCACAATCGGTTTGTGCATAATTGGTTTTTCTTTCTTTTCTGCTCAGCCTTCAGAAAATGTACTAACAGCCAATGTGAGCCCATTAAACGTTAGAGGAACCCTTTACGGATTGAAGTTCGTTGTCAGTTTTGGCTTGAGTTTCATTGCCCTGATCATCATCTTCGTTCTGGCAGATATAATCTCTTTGATCATCGCATTCCCAATAATTTTGATCGTTGCCATTATCGCGATGTTTAATGTGATAATCATATCAAGGATTTACAAAGGTCCAATAGATTTTGAGGAGTCGAAAGCTCCCGAAGAGGAAAAATGGAATTTTGAATAGAAAGTTTAACAGTTATTTTAATTAAGGCAGTGAACTTGATGGTACAGATCCACTTGTGGGTTTGTAAACGACCCTTATTGCATCTCCGGTTTGTCCGCCGTATACCATGAAAATGTCATTGGATCCAAATTCCCCAAAAGGCTCTAAATCGATAAAATCTAAGGTCATGTCTCCAGCAATCAATTGAGATTCTCCTGCTAAAACATCGAGGTCCATCGAGTCTGAACTTCCACCATGTGAAGCGGTAACTGTACAATCATCTAGATATAATGTACTTTTTATACCTTTATAATATCCAATATAATTGCCTGGATTATTAGGATTTTTTTTCCAAACAAATCCATGAGTTGAATTATCTGTATCGTTTTTATCTAAAGAAAGAAAGTAAAAGAATATTGCAGTCAAAGCGACAACCAAAACGATAATCACTGTAAAATATTTTGGATGAAATATATGTTCTCTTTTTGATGGCAAGTGCTCTTTAGGGGATGCTTGTCGTTCCTTTTGATTATTGGGTTGCATATCAAACACCTTCCTCGAATTATTTATTTAGACTACTTAGATTTATAACGTAATATGCAGATGAAAATATAAATAAATTTTTGATGATCTAACTAACTCTCCATTCAAAATAAGGATTAACAATCCTGAAAGGATTGATAAAAATCAATAAAGAAATATATAACCTAAAAAATCGAAGGCTTTAAAATAATACGAGTTATATGTGTTAAAAGATGCCTAACGAGAATTCTGTTCTAATCATCTCAGACATTCATGCAGACATCGCAGCTTTAAAGACCATATTTGAGTGCGTATCATCAAAGGAATTCGAAGAGAAGTTCGATACGATAGAAACCGTGCTCAACCTCGGAGATGTTGTGGGAAGAGGATATTTTCCAAGTGAAGTGATAGAGTTCATTAAAAATCTTGATATGGAAGTTGTATCAATACTTGGCAATCACGACGAGTCTGTGATATATGACTGGCCAGTTTCTGGTGATGACCACTTTGCCTCAAGAATTCATGATGAATTCAAACAAAAAAAGGAGCATTGGGATTATTTCAAGGATCTGAAGGATTATTATATCGATGCTGAGAAACGCTTGCTATGCGTTCACGGAGGCCCAATAGACCCAGATTCTATATCACCTCCTGGGCTATCGGATTATGCAAAATGGCTTTATCAGAGGACTTGGCAGCGCCTGGATCCTAGTAAAAGCTATCACAACCCGTACACAGGTTTTAGATACACCCCTGAGTTGGCCTTTGAGCATGCAAAAAAAACTTTGGCCGAAGGAATGAGGGAAGAAGTGAATAACATATTGATTTTTGCAGGGCATCAGCATAGAGAGGCAGTTTATCAGAAGAAAGGTGAAGAGATAAAGAACATACATGCCTTGATAAAATCAAATGTTAACACAATTACATGCTCAAATCGCCCCCTCAACTTTTCAGAGTTCGTGATCGAGAAAGACACCTCTTATCTTGTTAGGTTCGGCCTTGCAGGGCCTATTGGTTACAGCTTCTACACTGCCCAGTTTGGAATTCTTTACTCTGATAAGCAAACAAAAGAAAACAAGATTGCGCTCCTGGAGGTCGATTATACAAAAGAGGCTGAGGAGGAGATGAAAAGGATATGGGGAAGGGAATGAGAGGGTGGAATAGAGTTTTCTTGGCCTCTACCTCCTTTTCAAGGCCTTTAAAATTCTCCTTTCGTCTATCCAAATCCTCCAGGGGTATTCTTTACGGTACATATAATGATACAATAGATAAAAAGAGCAGACCAATAATAAACCTACAACCAAAACACCTATAACCGAAGAATAAGGAAAAACACCCCGCAGAGCAAATTCTTCGGTAGAGAATGGGTATAATGGCATTATCCCTACATGGCGCCATTCCGGGAGTAGGGTCTGGATAGTGTCCAACAAGAGGTGCATTGAGATTCCTACCAAGGCATAAACAATTACATTTTTTTTGTAGTAAAGGAAAAAAATCAGGCTCAGTAGGAGGGAAAGCAAGAGGGCAATAATAATAGAATGGGTATATCTACCATGGAATCCAACAACAAAATCCCAACCGAGCACTATCGTGAAAACATCGACATCTGGCAAGAACGCACTTAAAGTCAACGCCTTTAATTGCGGTTTTTGTAGATTTATTTTCCTTCCGAATGCATAGGCGAACATATAATGTGTTAAGGGATCCATTAGGTATGAATTGAGTTAGCATAGTTTAAAATTGTTTATTGCATTTTATGTTTGCTTACCCTTTTCCCAGGTTTTTTAATATCTTGGCGATAGGAATCAAGGACCTCTAAGTCAATTTTTCCTTTTTCATATGCCTTGAGAAAAGTCTTGGTATCAAGGGCATATAAATCCTCATCACACATCTGATGATACTCAACGCATGCGTTGTTTGTCACATCCTTTACCACGTCTTCAGTTAATTTGGAGGTAAAATGAAAATCCTCTGAAAGAAAAAGATCGACACCGTTTTTAAGGCTGACCACAAGAATATTGCAGTCGTTGATTATATCCTCAGGTTTTACGCCATGATGAACTTCCATAGAAACGACGCAATGCTTACCAAATTCTGAGGACAAGAATCTATTTTTAAAGTCGATAATCCTCGCGTTCACACGTTTCCATCTAGACATAGCTTTCTTATAAGTACGCTCATCTATTCTATTCCAGATTTTCAGCTGCTCCAACTCTGAGATCACAGTTGAAGTCATATAGCATGAAATCCCATCACGCTTCAACTCCTTGATCACTCTATCAACATCCGGATCATCTTTAAGTAAAAAAGATGTGTCAAAAGAAACGCTTCTAATTACCTTCATACTTTACCATCCGAGTAATCCTTTTGGAATCCATGTTATTTTATATAAATGCGAGGGATGGGATTCGAACCCAAGAACTCCTTCGAGACAGGACCCTGAATCCTGCGCCGTTGACCAGGCTTGGCTACCCTCGCATTTCAATATTCTTTAGGGCATTCGCCTTTTCTTGGCAGGCGCCTATATGTTTTGGTTCCCTCTTAAGAACTTCGTCAAACGCCTTGATGGCCTCGTTGTTTTTATTGGCCTTCATCAGAGCTTTTCCCTTCTCAAACCAGAAAGGAATGCTTTCTGGATTAAGTTCTAAGCCCTTGTCAAAGCATTCTATTGCCTCGTTTATTCTATTCTCAGCGGCTATTAATCTACCTCTCTCATATAACGCATTTGCATCCTCGGGATTGAGCTCCAGCACCTTATCAAAACTTTCTATAGCCTTCAGAGATTCTCCGTTCTTGGCCAGTATCATTCCTTTTTTATACCATGCCATTCTATAGCTGGGTTTGATTTTTGTGGCTGAATTGTAGCATTCAAGAGCCTTATCCAGCGCGTTCTTCTTCTCCAATAATAATCCTTTTGCACCCAATACCTCGGCATAGTTGGGATTGATCTCTAGGGCTGTTTCATAGCACTCAAGAGACTCGTCCAATCTGCCAAGATTCATCAACGCTACGCCCTTCCCGTACCAGAAAAGGTTATTCTCAGGTGTCAAATCCAAGGCCTTGTCGTAGCATTTGATGGCTATCCTAGGCATTCTCATTTTTGAAAGGGTATAGCCTTTCACATACCACGACCTACCGTCATTCAACTCGATGGAAATCGCCTCGTTTATGCAGTCTAAGCTCTCTTTGAGCATGTTCATCTTCAAGAGAGTGACAGCTTTGTTATAGCAAGCCACATGGCTCTTTCTCAGTTCTATGGCCTTATCATAGCAGTCTATGGCCTCCTTGAACTGCTTTTCTTGTGCCAAGGCGATACCTTTACAGTTCCATGCATATGCACTGTTGCTCCTTATCTTCAAGGCCCGATTGTACCAACTTAAAGCATCATCGTAGTTTTCCTGGTTGAATGCTGCCTTTCCGTTTTCTATCAGTTTAAAGAAGTCCTTGCTTTCAAGGAAATTCTCAGGAGTGTATTCTTTACCGCACGCAGAACATTTTCCAACTCGCCTCGCACAACTCTCATGGGATATGTTACCGCATTCGCACTCAAAATATTCGCTCTCATCCTTAATGAAACCTAAACATATAAAACACCTCTCTTGCGCTCCTGTAGATGAAGATGGCACAACTGAGGGAACATCACTTTTAGTAGAGGCGTTTTCTTTGATATCCCTATAGTCCTTACATGGTTTACAGTACCATGCATCGTATTTCTCAATATATTCCAGATGATTCCCGCACTGAGGACATTTGTGCTCTGCTGTCTCTTTCCCTATCATTTGATCTCCATGAGCATGAATTTTCGAATATTTAATTGTTTATCCTATTATTCCGTCTTATTATGCAAATTGAGGGGTGAAAATATAAAAATACAAAGGATTTGACATCTTAGTATAAAGTTCATTTGAATTGAAGTAAAATAATTATTGGTATTCTCGTACTAGACTCATGAAAAAACATATGTTTATTTTGATTGAACTATAAAAGTATAATTAGATTGAAGTAATAAAGAAATCAATTTTTTCGACGGAAAAACTGTTCAGATGAGCTGAAGTTTTAAACAATATTTAAATAGTCCAAGTTAAATATATTTAATTAGGCCTCGACGTAAAAGTCTAAATCTAAAGAGAGAAGTCGGGGAGAGATAGAAGAGTATCATGGAGAATACAGCATGTTTCCCCCAGGATTGTTTAAACTTAAGAACCCGGTAGCAATGTTGGCCAGTGAGAAGGCTAAGTCCGCCGTTCAGAAAAATAAACATTGGAACCCTTAATCATACTAGGTCTTAAACAACATTTACTGGCCATTTGCCATAGTTCTGCTAATGATAATCAGATGGTAATCAGCATATAATAGAAGATTTTTATTATAAATTAATCAATCGGCCACTTAATATAACCTTTCATTCTCAGAACCTTCAGTTTTTTGGAATAGAGGTGGAAAATGAGATATGAACATGGGACCAATAAGGGCCATATAAGAAATAAGTCCTCTAAGGTCCTTATCTCAAGCACTGTGATAATCGTATATTCCATAATAATTGGTATTTTAATTCAAAATCTTCCAGCTTTCTCGGAGCCAATCGTCACGGATAACCTCGATGGCACAATGACCGCGAATTGGGCATTAGATAATGTCACCGACTACAACTTTTACAACCTGACCATGGAAAACGGCTCAGCGAACCTCATGCTCAACTCCTTTTGGTGGAATCAAAGCACACAGTCTGAGTTCGAGACAGGCACGATGTTCAATATCGATACATTATCTTCACCTGGTGATTTGATATTGAATTCCACCTCCTTAGGAGGGGGATCAAATCTCATAAAGAACGGAGATTTCAAATCCAATATGGACTGGAACTTTGACAGCAGTGATAATATCACATCAGAATGGTTTTCCAGTGGGGAATATGGGAAACTTCACCACTATTCTGCATCAAATCCTCGTATTTCTGTGGAACATCTTGCATCCAGTGGAATTTCTAATGGCAATAATGGAGGCAGTGGAGCAATAGATCTGATGGATGCACTTCAAGCCAGTGACGATGGAAAGCATTGGAGGCTTATGCAAAGCCAATACATATCTATAACCGGATTTGACGGTGCAGGCAGAACTGGAAAAATCGTTAAAGTTGTTCTTTGGGGAAGACATCAGGTTGATCCCAGTAGATATGATGGAGATTTAACACTCGAATACAAGAACGAGAGCGGTATATTTCAATCTACTTCTATCCAACCTTCTACTTCCACAATTTGGGTAGACCAATACCAAGATATCACAAATGGATACAGCTCCTGGACTTGGAATGATGTAGCAAATCTTGAATTAAGTTTTACAAACAACGATGCAAATCCACAGAATAATTACGTGGAGTGGGACAGAATATGGCTAAATATTACAATAGAAAGCTTCGATCAAACTGCGTACATAAACCAGACTTTTGAAGTTTTTAACACCACTGGCTTTAGGGATACCTCGTATGAGGATTTCTCTAAGAATACGGCAAGCAATAACGTGAACTTCACTTTGGAGCCTGATAGCATCATGTTAGATTATGCAAGTGCTTTCTCGTTTGGCCAAGAGATATTATATGCCAACGATTCCGGTGCTGCAGCGAGCTATATTTGGGGCTCTCTTGGCCTGGATGATAACAATTACGGCGCTTCTCAGGTACTTTGGGTTGGTGGGCAAACTTACACGAGGACATTGCTTCGATTCGATTTATCAAGTATACCAAACGGGGCGATCATCCTCGATGCCAAAATGGAATTATGGGTAGAGGCGGTGAACAACCAGAATATCCCAGTAGCGGTTTATAGATTGACCAAGGCCTGGGATGAAGGGTTCCAGGATGGGGTCGACGCAACTGATGGTGTAACCTGGTTGAATGCTGACACACTTCCTTTAGACAATTGGAATGATGGAGGCGAATTTATTCTCTCACCCTATAATATCTCCACGGTTATTATCGGTGAATCGGGTGCCCATGGTTTCAATATAACAACTCTCGTTCAAGAATGGATCAATGGCACGCCAAACTATGGAATGCTTCTTAACGACATGGTTGATGGTTCAAATAGAAATGTAAGATTCACCAGCGATGACGGACCTTCAGGTCAGATACCCAAGTTGACAGTCAATTGGGCTCTGCCAAACCACCACACCTATGGAAATTTCACATCCCGGGTTTTTGATGCAGAAAAAACCGTGAGCGATTGGGGAAACATCTACTGGGACTGCGACACGACAGGAGGCACGACGATAGCCATAGAAACAAGATCAGGAGATGTTTTTGTGCCTGACTCTTCATGGGAACCTTGGAGCGGTAATTATACCAGTTCTGGGGAAGCAATAACTTCACCGTCTCACAGGTACATTCAATATCGTGCCCATCTGCAAACTCCAAGTTCCACAATCTCCCCAACACTTTACGATGTGACAATAATATTCTCAAGAACCAATCTCACATTTGACAGGTTTGTTGAAAGCGTTATCAACGCTACATATGCTGAGATG
>JABAOF010026021.1_pt1 | contig 19026 bp, 15 predicted proteins | sample 7062171 | NCBI WGS metagenome assembly JABAOF01 (sample SAMN14538628, study PRJNA623070) | marine sediment metagenome | biome: marine biome [ENVO:00000428]; feature: marine pelagic biome [ENVO:01000023]; material: deep marine sediment [ENVO:00002113] | place: India: Gulf of Khambhat ...
CTTACACCGCGGGCAGCGACTAGGGCGGGTAAACCGCCTTCGGTCTTGAAAAACATATCCACACCCCAGGCACCGGCAAGGTTGGATATTGAGCTTTTTCCCTTGGGCCGCTACGGAGCGAGCAATATGAGAAAGATGTTCATAAACCTCTTTTTCCCGGATTCCCATCGCCTGGGAGAGATCCCTGGCGTTCATCTCCTCTTTACCCAAAAGGACGATCATGCGCTTGCGAATCGTTTCCACTGTATCCCGATGTTCTCCTTATTCCATTTGAGAACTGGCACTCCTCACCCCTCTCGCAGTTACCCTCCTCTACTGATGATTCCCGAGTTTAACCTTCAAACCCATAGGAGTCTCGGGCCGCAGAAAAGTTGATTCGCCCGAGGCTCTGAAATTTCCGCAAACCAACATCAGCGATGAGAAGAAGGAGGAATGCCATGGCCAGGTATGGCCAGAGCTGGCTCCCATACTCTTTGGTGTCAGAGTTTGCGGTGAAAAGATCTCGAGCGTTATCATCGGGTTTGAGCACCCTTCCTTTGGTGATTGAGGCCAGGCGCTCTAAAAGGACATAATTCGCACTTCTCTCGGTGAATTCATCCGTATAGGGAATTCCATATCCAAACGTTTGAGATCGGAAAAAACCCTTTGCCTCCGTTCCAAAGAGGCTTATATAATATTCACCTATTTCCGTGGCTGGAAAAGACCCGCGATATCTTCCCGGCGCGACTTGATCTAAAGGGGTTGTTTGATCGGCTTTGGATGGAGACAATACTTTGATCTTCAGATCAAGATTATTGACAAAGCGGCTTTCATTGTCGGTCACATCCACGGTAAATATCCCCCTTCCTCCTTTCCTTGAGATCTTTGCGGTATGATTTCTTGGAGCCTCCTTCCTGTGCGCCCATTTGACCATTTGCGAGACGAATTTCCCGTAATGATCCCACAGAACCCAGTCCCTTCCCCATTGCCCTGAAAGATCCGAGGTAAAAGCCACACTTCTGCCGAGTCCATACCGCCAGGCAACCAAGAGCGGCCCCTCCTGCGTCTGGAGCAGAACGCGGACACCCGGTTTGGGGTGGGTGACGACAAGACCGCGCACTAAAGGCAAATCATCAGTGGGGATGCCCAGGGTCATTTCATCCTCCATCACGGCATACGGGTGCATCGTCTTTTCGACGAGGGTTTCTTTGGTCGCCATCTTGGTTTCGCCGACGAAGATTCGGGGGATCTTGTTGGCATCGTCCGTGTAATAACTTCTGCCACCGCCCCATTCAGCTATGGCCTTCATAAGGTCCACGTTGGAATCGCTTCCCACGGCCACCGTGGAGACCGTAATGCGTGCCTTTCTCATTGAACGAATCAGGGAGCGAAAATCCGCCTCGTCGGTTAACCCGTCCGACAGAACAATGACGTGTTTCTTCGCGGCCGGAATTCCCTTGAGAACCCTGAAGGCCTCCGTAAGCCCGGGATAGAGATCTGTTCCCCCTTCCCCATTTAACGTTGAGAGTTGGTGCACGATCTTTCGCCGCTCTTTCGCGTGAGTTATCGGGACAATCCACTGAAATTCCGTGTCAAAGGCCAGGATTCCGATCTTGTCGACGGGGTTGAGCATTTCCACTGTGGAAAAGGCCGCAATTTTGGCCCCCTCAAGCTTGCTTTCCCTGATGATGCTTCCAGACATGCTGGAAGATTTGTCGATGATCAGGATAAGACATATGCCCGGGAATTCAAGGTTTGTTGGCAGATCCATAAATACTGGTAAAGCCTTTTCAACGGGCGTGTTCATATAGTAACCCGGGCCAAAGCTCTTATCCCCACCGACCATTACCAGGCCACCGCCAATGTCCTTTACATACTTCTCAAGATTTTCCATGGCCATTAAGGAAAGCGCCTGGCCGGGAACGTTATCAAGGATGATGGCGCTGTAATCAAGAAGGCCGTGAATGGAGGCAGGTAAATCTTCGATTCTCTTGTCCACGATATTGAGGCCCTGCTGACGCAAGGCCTGGGACAGATGGCTCGCCCCCCTTTTTTCACCGGAGAGATACAAAACCTCGGATTTTCTCGTCCCCTGGGTAAAGGAAAGTCCTTCGTTGTTTTGAAAGATGGCATCCTCAGGCGCATTGATCACCGCCTTATAGAGATAGAGGCCATGGTCCCTGATGGTATCCACGAAACGAAAGACATTCTTTCCAGATTGGAGTTTCACGCTCTCATTGGCCATCAGCCTTCCATTTCTCAAGAGAATAAGTTCGCCTTCGTTCTGCTCCGTGCTCATGACGACCAGTCGGATGTCGAAGGGGGTTTCCAAGGGCACAGTCGAAGGAGTTTCCAACCGTTCGACAAAAACTTCCCTTTTGATAAACCAGGAAGTAAGTGGCAGTGGATAAATCTCAATCCCGAGCGAACTAGCCAGGTAGGCCATTTCAGTCGAGTCCTCCACGTTTTGATTTCCGTCTGAAAACAGGACGATTCTATTCTTGCCTTCGGCAGGCAGTTTCCCGACGGCCAACTGCAGGGCTTCATAAATATTCGTAGCGTTTGTATCGACCTGAGACTTGAGAACGCCGGGATCAAAATCCCTTCGTGAGGTGATCTCAAGGGAGGACTGTTTTCCAAAGAGTATCAACCCTGCCCTGTCTTCTTCCCCAATACCGGAAGCAGCCTCCTGTATAAATTCCATGGCTGTATTTTTCCCTTCGCTCCCAACACTCTCGGAAACATCCAGACAGAAGAAGAGGTTGACGCGATCAGAACTTTTGATCATTCTCGGATCGGAAAGCGCCAGGCCCAGGACTACGATGAGAAATGCTCGGAGGCCCCCGATGAGCATTCTGCGCAGGCGCGGCTGGTTCTTGAAAGAGGACCGATTGATCATGATCCAGATCACGGGAATGAAGAGCCAGAATAAGAGAAATATGGGCTTTGTAAGGGCAATGGACATTGGGTGGCCTCACTTGCCTTTCAGCCAGAAATGCCATTCCAGGATTACGATGGCGGAGACTGAAACGAGAAAGACAATCCAGAGGGGTAACTCCCTTGGAATCGGCTCTGAACCTGAATGCTCAGCTGTTCCGTCGACCGGCGATTCAAACGTGGGAACTCGGATATCCGATTCCCATTCATCTAAAAGATTTACGGCGAAATACCTCCACTTTTCACCTTCAACCACCGTGTAAATTCCCACTTCGCCGGTATTTGCGTAGTCGAAGGGGTTGGATTCGAGTCGGTGCTCATCCCATTTCCCCGACGGGGTCCGGATAGAGAAATTTTTCGTCTGGGGCTCAAGGGAAATGGTAAATGGGTTTCCGGCATTAATTTGCGATGATGAAAAGCCAAGTTTCTTGGGACCGAGCCACTGGAAGATGTTGCTCATCATCACCGGAAAGGCCACCCTCAGCGGAAGGTCAGATCTGGTCAAATCAAAACCCAGAAAAACCGCGCGAAGACCGCTTTTCTGGTATGAATACATCAACCCGGTTTGATGCGATTCAATTGTGGGTCGTACCGTCCTATCCCCCTTCACCTGACTTGCACTCTCCACAATGAGCCCGCTTAAATCCAGATTAGCCATGAGCGGATTCTTCCGATCCCAATCCAGTACTCGAGGATGATCGATTTGACCGATTCTTGAGAGGGGTATCGAGGGGGAGAGGGATTCAATCAAGAGGAAATTTCCTTTTTCCGTCGACGGAGGAGAGATACGATCTAAAATGACGATGTCGTGCCGCGTAGTCTGATCCTTCCATGAAGAAGGAATTATCTCCTTGACCGAGTTAACCATGAAATTGGGGTAGGCCTCCAAGAGCCTTTCCAAGAAATAGTTGCCCTTCGTCACCAACAGAACCCATATGTCCCTTGATGTATTGAGCACGGCGTATGCCTTGTTATCAGTGGGGAAGTCATCGTTCAGTTCAAGAGTCACTTCAGCAATTCCGGCGACGGGACCCGTGTAGGGAAAGATGAGCAACTTTTTTTCCAGTGCCCTGAGACCGACAGTTTTTTTAACAATCGTCTTCTGATTCAGCGTCAAGTGGATCGGGCAAAGAACCGGATTTGGGTTGAAATTTCTCACCTCCAGCATGACCTCGTAGCGATGGTTCAAGCCCAATTCCGGCCTGAATTCAAACTTGGTGATGGCGATGTTCCTCTTTCCACCCGGTACTAAGATGGGTCTGACTCTTTGATGAATCCGGGAAAGTTTTTCGAAATCAGAACCCGCGCCATCGGTAATGAGGAAAGTCCAATCATCGCGTTCCGGGTTCATAAAGGAAAGCGCCAGGTAGAGCGCCTTTTCTATCCGTCCCGGCTCGTCTGAAGGATGGATGCTCTCAATAATTCCCTTCAATTCCCCCTTATCATCCGAAAAGGCTGACTTGAGCATCGGCCTGTTCCCTGCTTGGATGATGAGCATCTTGCTGCCTTCTGGAAGTTCATCAATGAGCTCAAGGGCTTCCTTCCTGGCCTGATCGAACCTGATGCCCGTAGCCGCACGAGTCTTCATGCTGGCACTTGCGTCCAAAACCAGGATCACGTTCCCTCCTATTTGAGAAGGATAAATCCAGACGGGTTTGGCCAAGGCGAGTGTGGCTAGAGTTACGGCCAAAATCTGGAGCAAGAGGGGCAGATTTCTCATCACTTTTTGAATTCGAAGCCCAGCCTTTTTTTCTTTCAAGGCCTTTCGCCAGAGGAACAGGGTGGTGACCTCAACCCGTTTAGGCCTGGGTTTTAGGCTGTGGATAAGTATGAGTATTGGGATGATCCCTAAACCCAGGAGCGCGGTTGGATTGATGAGGTGCATCCTTCTTCTCGCCTCAGCGGATGTATTTAGTGAAAGAGCGTTCCCTTTGTGAGATAATCCAGCAAGAAATCCTCGAACGGCATGCTCGTATTCCATAGATAGTAGTCAATCCCGCTCTTCCGACAAAGATCCTTGATGTTCTCGAGGAAATCGCCCATGCTTTTGCGGTAGAGTTCCAGGAGAGCCCCGTCCAGAGTGATCCTATTCATCTCTCCGGTTTCCACCTCTCTTAATGTGAGGTATCCGTTCAAGGACGGAAAGAGTTCCTCATGATCGAGTATGTGGATAAGGGTAACGTCGAACCTTCCATAACTCAGTGCCTCCAACCCCTTTTCAAACCCCTTGGGGTCTAAGAGGTCGCTGAGAATAATGGCAATGCCCGGCCGCTTACAAGCCGAGGCATATTCAGTTAGACATGAGTTAAGATTTGTTTCCCCTTCCGGCCTAAGGGAGAGCAGGTATTTAAGTACTGAGAGGTAAACTTGTTTGCCTCTTTCCGGTAGCTTGGACTCACCGAGTGAATCCGCAAAAGAAGTGACGCCAACCCGGTCCAAACTAGCCAGACCGAGGTAGCACAGAGCTGCAGCGACCTTCTTGGCGTAAATGTCCTTCGGCGGATTACCCGCCGCCATGGACTGACTCATGTCCACGAGGATATGGATCGTGAGATCCTCCTCGGCGTGGAATAATTTTACGAAGAGTTTATCCAGCCGCCCATAGACATTCCAATCGATGTAACGGAAATCATCTCCGGCCTGATATTTTCGGTAATCCAGAAATTCAAGGCTCGCACCACTGCGCCAGGAATTGTGCTCCCCCTTGATCAGCCCTTTTATTCCCTTTTGGGCCAGTATCTTCAGCCTCTCCAGTTTTCTCAAGAAATCTTCATCCAAAAAAGATTCGATGTCATTATCCACGGCCATGAATGAGCTCCAGATAGATTGTCAAAAAATGTCGGCTTTGAGATCTCAAGAATCTAGCTGTATCATAGGATGCCGCACTTAACCGTGCTCCTTTTCGGGAACCCCTTTTAACATATCTTCTATGATGTCATCCGCATCGATCCCTTCAGCCTCCCCTCTCAGATTGAGTATAATACGGTGCCGCAGGGCCGGTTTTGCCACCTCCCTGATATCTTCAAGGGAAACATTATAACGGCCTTGAAGCAGGGCCCGTACTTTGCCGCTCTTCACGAGGCTTTGCACCCCTCTGGGGCTCGATCCAAAACGCACGAACCTTTTGACCTTGTCGATAGGACAATTCTCATCCGGATGGCTGGCCAGAACAAGCCTGATGGCATAGTTCTTGACATGTGAGGCAATGGGAACCTGCGTAACCAGTTTTTTCATACGAAGGATCGATTCCGAATCAAGTATCTTCCTTACGTTCGGCCGGTAGTCCTCCGTTGTTTTGTCAATTATCTCAACCAGTTGATCGGGGCTTGGATACTTGACCTTGAGCTTGAAAAAAAACCGGTCTATCTGGGCCTCTGGAAGAGGGTATGTCCCCTCCATCTCCAGGGGGTTCTGAGTTGCCAGCACGATGAAAGGCGCCTTCAAGGGATATTCGGTGCCGAAGACCGTGACCTTTTCCTCCTGCATGGCCTCGAGAAGGGCCGATTGGGTCTTTGGCGTAGCCCGGTTGATCTCGTCGGCGAGAATAATCTGGCCAAAAATCGGCCCTTTATAGAACTCAAAATAGCGATTTCCCTTCTCATCCTCATTGACGATATTCGTGCCGAGGATATCCGCGGGCATGAGATCTGGGGTAAACTGAATCCGGGAATACTTCAAACTCAGTATCTGGCTCAAGGTCCTGACTATCAAGGTTTTCCCTAATCCAGGCACCCCCTCGATCAAGGCATGTCCTCCACAGAGAAGACAAATGTAGAGGTTTGTGATGAGCGGAGTCTGGCCGACAACCACCTTTGAAAGCTGATCTGTTATTAAGCCAAAATTCTTCTTTATTGAGTGAGCCTTCTCATTTGCTGTGGCCATTTCCATGTTCTTCCTTCTTCAGGCCGATAGACAGGAAATAGTTTCTTATGTATTCTCGATAGTGTGAGGGAATATCCTCTTTCTGGAGGACACCTTCGAGTTCCTGCCGGTAGGGCCTGATTACATCTTCCTCCTTCAACTTGGCCTTGCCCATTGTCGGTAGGGAACGGACATGGACATTGTACCACTCCCCTTGGCCTGAAATCCCCTTATCTTTAAGGGCAACACCTTTTGAACTTTTCAATTCGTAGGGGGGTTTTTTACTGCCTTTAGCCTTTCCTCGGCCTGCGGTGAAAGACAGATCCTCATCAGGAGCCGGCCCCCTTTTATCTAATTTCTCGGAACCGGGGTGGGTCTTCCCCAGGACGGGTGAGATTTGCCCCTGAGCATTCGCCGCGCTCGACTCAAGGGCAACCAGAGACCTGTCCGGTGAAGTTTCGCCATGGTTTTTATCCCTTTTCTCGGAGGTTTTTCCCACATAAACGGCTTTTCCTTCCTCCAGCACGTACGCTTCACCCTTATCCGCCAAAGCTGATCTGACTCCACCTATGGTCTTTTCAAGAAACAGCTCAAGTTTGCGGTTTTGATCCAGGCTGGATAAGACCTGTGATATAGAGATTGGGACCTCGCCCTCAAATAGCTCCTTGAGCTGTTCTCTTAACTGTTTCAACTCATTTGGGGTTACCTTATCCTTTTGAAGGGGTTTCAGCATCGGTGTGCGTGAAATATCTCCAAGGCTGAGTTCAGCGTGAAGACCCCGGGCCAACCGTCTCTGTTCGGCCTCCGCCTCCATCCTCAGCGCACCGAGTGATTTGAGCAACCTTTCCTCTGTCATTGACTGCCCCTTAAGCTGTTTTGCAATATTCTCCATTTGCTGAAATAGATCCTTTTGGGTTTCTCCACCGGCCTTTTTCATCCCTTGAAGCTCTCGTTTTGAATATTCCTCCATCTTAACGCCGATCTGCTTGAGCTTTTCCCCTGTCATCTTGTCCGGTATGGGAGCAGTTGGAGTAAAATCAACCGAGAGGAGAATAACCATAGCTGCGGCAAACAGGGGAATCAACAGGTGAGCCCGAGAAAAATTCCAAGGGAAGATTTGGTTGGCTTTGATTGAGCCGAGCAGGTTCCCCGCATCCTCAGTTAGCATGTCCACAAATACCGATGTACGTCCACGTTGATGGTATTCATAAGCAGTGCTCAGCCTTTCTTTTAGGCCAAGACGGACATCAATCTCGATAAGTTCGTGCATAAAGCTCCTTTTGGTTCGAAGTGTGAAGAGTAGGGAAAAAGCAAAGGAGACCAAAACGAGAAGTGGATAGATTGAATATCCTTCCCATCGGAGTAACCCGATCCTTTGGATCCCGAGGGCGATTGTGTTGAGGATCAAGGAGAGCAAGAATGCGGTCGTCAGTATGTGCTTGATCCATTCTCTGATTATGAGCCTTCGAAGTCTTGAAATTCCCGTTAAGAATAAGGGGTTGACTCTCAAGTTGATTTCTCCTTCTGTATATTACGCCTGAGCATAGTTTGATTGCTCAAAATCAAGAGCATGATAGCACCCGTGACGATGATCATATAAAGGGAATAGGCGCCCAATGGAAATCCGGTAAGGATCTCTTCGCCTCTATGAAGGAAATAAATAAGGAGGATGGGATTGGCAAAACCGGCGAAAAATCCCGTGACGAAGATGAACAAAATGAAGAAAATCCTGCTCAATAGATACCCTCCCCTACTCCATCTTCCATAACAAAGGTACATCAGGAATCCGTACATGCGACAAAGAAGTGAAGCGGTGAAGAGAACGGAAAAGGCCTTGGCAAACACCTCCAAGGATATTCCTGAAACGGTTGCGGAAACAATGAGCACTGGAAGCATGAGCAGGAGGAGAAATAGTGTATGAAGTAAGGATTGAACCAGGCCATAGGAAAAGAATCCGTACTCCTCCTCCAACGTGATCACATCTTTCTCCTCGAGCCTGGTGAGAAAATCGTCCGGAAGCATCTCGCCGCGGCCACAACGAAGATTCACGTACGAATTTATGAGAAGCGCAGCCGCAAAGATCCCTGAGAAAATCAAGGGAATCCTCTGTCCCTCAATGAAGTTGAAGGGATCCGTTTTGGGCCACAAGAGCATGAGAAGCAAGCCGAGGATCAAGACACAATTGAAGGTAATTCCCAGCATCCTGGGAGAAAAAAACGGAGCCAGTGATCTTTCAGCGTCATTGGTTAAGTAATCAAACCTCATACCAAATCCTTCGAAGGCAAAACCCTGCTTTCGGAAAGCGTTTTGGGAGTTGAGAGACGGTCAGGCATCTGCTCTGTCTTGATGTCCTTTTCACTGAAACTCACCGGGATTTCCCATTCTAGCAGCGCCACACCTTCGCCGGTTACGTCGTGGGCCCTGAGGTTGATCGAAATCAGCTCGGACTCTATCCACCCGAATAGGTGGAGGGCATCCTGGCGTGAAGCATATCGAGAATGAACCGAAAGCAATAAGTCCTTCATGAGATTTCTTTGCATCTTCTCGAGAAGGGAGGCGGAGGCATTCGATACAATACTCTCTGCAACCCGTTTTGCTGCTTCGGTTTTGAATAATTCCTTTTCGGCTATACCTGATCTCGCTAATCTCTTAACCACTTTATTGTTCGGGGCAATGTTGCCGAAGGAGAAGAGACGGTTGGCAAAATAAACCTGGCAGTCAATGATCGAGTAGGGAGTCAAGTTTTCAATCATTATGACGAGGTCTTGTTCATTCAGAGACGCCTCCCCCCGAATTGGAAAGTTCATCGTGGAGTTCATTTTGAAGAAACGATGGGACCATCTATCCAGGGAAAACAAGATGGTCTGCTCCGTATCGCTTTCATGTAGGGCTAAACTGTGCACCGTTTCATCTTTGGTCTTGAAGGGTTGGACAGGGGTAATGGGATAGAAGGCTGGACCGAAACTGAATCGGTAATCGCCATCATGGAGTGAATAGATCCCCGCAATATATGTGCTCGAGGCAGCCATATCTTGGCCCGATATTTTCAAATGGAGGAAACTGTTATATGAGAGATCTTTCCGGGAATTCTTGAGAAGGAAGAGCCAACAACTCGCCACCGAGAATACGACAATGATCGTCATAAGGTAGCTCAGATTTTTCCATCTCTGCCCCCTATTTTCCTCGACTCGTTTGAACATAATCTTTACGAGAACCACGTATGCAGCAAAAAAGCATAGGGCTAACAAAAAGCGTGGGAAATGGATGGGTATTCCCGATATCATAGAGGAGAGAATCTTTGGCTCCTCCAGATCGGAGTTTGAGTAAGCAACCGGAGGCTTCAATGCCAGTATCTTGTTCCAAAAAAAGTGTCGGCCCGTCCAGTCCGTAAACGGGGGGGTCTGGTAGTTGAAGCTCAAGAAAATGATCTTCCCCAGCCAAATCTTCTTCTGGATGATTACTGGGATATCGTTCTCCTTGAGCAGCGCCACTGACTCCTCAATTTCAGCCTTCAAGATCAGGAAAGGATCGGGGCTGGTCAATCTCTGGCCACAAAATTCCTCCAGGGAATTGAGTTCAAAAATCCGCTCAAATCCAGAAATATTAACCGCCAGTAAGCGCCGTGACCTCTCTTCCAGGAAAACCCCGTAGTTGTGCAATCCGCCGGTTACGAGGTACCCCCCTTTTCTTACCCATTCAGTTAGAGCGATAAACTGTCTTTCCCTAAGGTGCTTCAAGGTGTTGGCATACAGGATGAGCATCTCCACACCTTCATAGCCATACCAGGTCTCTGGAAGGAACCGAGGCCGCGAGAAAATGGGCACAACCCCCTCCGGTAACATAGACAAGAAGTCCGGGGCGATTCTGTTCCCCACGACGAGAACCAACTTCTTGATGGTATAATGAGGCCTCAGGTTTATTGAAGTGGAAAGAAGAATCTCTTCAGCCTGTTTCAGTCTAATGATCAGCGGATGAATAAATGAATTAATGAGGATGGTAAAGGAGTACAATTTCTTTGAATTGGTGGGAAGTTCAACATCCGTTGAATAGGTGGCATAATGGACATCCCCACGGTATTCGCTTCCAGAAGTAACAACGACTTCCAAGGTGCCGGTGGTGGTCCTGCCTCTGTTTTCAAGCATTATGTTCAAAGGAGTCCATTTGTCCAGCTGAAAGATACCGTTGAACCCGAGGGAGTGCTCCATAGTAATGGGGGCGGAAAACGCGGGAATGAGCAGGAGAAGGAGCACCAAGGAGAGGGGGCCAAAAAGGTATTTACATAAATGGATAAACGGCCGATGTATGATCATTAGGTTGAATATGCCCGGAGTGTACTCAATTAAGCCTTGCTTGTAACGGGCCAAAACTTCCTTTCTAGAGTAGCCTCGATTGTAAAAATCGTCAACCGTTTTTCCTACCGAGGATGGAGCCTACGACATTCCTCTGCTGGCCCCAGTAATTCCATCAGGGGGTCCATGGGCTCTTGGACCTCATTAGACTCTAAAGATAGAAGTCAGCCTCCAGGCCTCTCTATTCAATCGACCTTTCGTAGACTTGTACTTTGAGAGGATATCCGTTGAGCGAAGGTAGCATGGGTTGCACCTTTGGTCCGATTGTAATTACCCATGGCGATTGACAACTTTTGACGGTTTAGGATAAGAAGAATAATAGGACGAGCAATGAATGGGCGGTCACACAGAGGTTTTGGGAAAATCAAAACAGGAGGGAAAGATGAAACTCAACCTTAAAGCTCTGGCTTTGACTGCGGGCATTCTCTGGGCACTGGCAGTGTTTTTTGTGGGCGTTCTAAATCTAATCTGGTCGGGATACGGTGTGGCCTTTTTGCAGCTCGTAGCTTCCATCTATCCCGGCTACCATGCTACGGGTTCCGTGGGCGATTTGATCGTCGGAGCCCTGTATGCCCTTGTCGATGGAGCCATTTGCGGGCTAGTTTTCGGATTGTTTTACAACTTGTTTGTTGGCAAAGCAAGCACTGCATAGACAACTGCCCAGACCTCACTGCTGATTCGGTAGAGTCCATCAGGGCAGTTGAAAGTATCTTACGGCTCCATATGTCGTCTCCTGCATTCAATGTCCGTGAATGCCCTTGAATTTTTTACCATTTCCAGGCTTTTACCGATATATTTGTCGTGTTATGCTATTTCTCTCACTGTCCGGGCATCCATCAGCATCTGGGCTATAGCTCCACCCTGGAGTAGACACGTGGTCTCCAAGACCTCGCTGTATTCTCCGGATGAAATGTGTCGAAAGAACAGGTGCCCCCTTTACTCTTTTTTACATACCAATCTCCACATTCCCATGAAAAATCAAAAGGGCAGGATCATTTCTGACCCTGCCCTTTCCAGCTGCTTCGACACCGAGCCCGAAGCAATCTATCCTCACTTCATCTTGCGGATTCTTACTTCAATCCCCTTGGTGTCTTTCAGCAAATCCACAATTTTGGAAGTGTCGGTCTCACCGTAGTGATATGGGTAGAGAATTTTCGGCTTGAAAGCCTTTGCGGCATCGGCTACCATCTCCGGTGTCATAGTATAGGGCAGGTTCATCGGCAAGAACGCGATGTCGATTTCCTTCAGTCCTTTCATTTCCGGGACGTTTTCCGTATCACCCGCCACATAAACTCTCTTGTCGCCGAAAGTGATTACGTAACCATTGCCAATGCCCTTTGGGTGGAACGGCTTTCCCTCACTACGCATATGAACGATGTTGTACGCGGGCACCGCCTCGATCTTCAACCCTTGAACTGTTTTCTCATCTCCGTTACTCATGATGATACCACCCTTGACCTTTCCCGCGCAGGTTTCGGTCAACACCACCGTGGTCTTCTCAGTGCGAACAGAATCCAACGCGTTAAGATCAAGGTGGTCTCTGTGTTGATGAGTCAGGAGAACGATATCGGCTCTTGGCAGCTTGCTATAGTCGGCCAGTCTGCTCCAGGGATCGACGTGTATCACCTTACCATCGAAGGTAAACATCAACGTGCCATGGCCGATGAACGTGATCTCCAGGTTGCCAGCAGAGGTTTCGATCATATCCGTTTCAAACTTTCCCTGAGCGGCCACGGTAAACGCTAAAATCCCCACGAGAATACTCGCCAACACGAATAATCTTTTCATATGACACCTCCTTCGGGTATGCTTATAGGGGCCACTCCTCGAGGTTCATCTGCTTGTCGAATAGTACTAACGAATGTCCCCTGGTCCGAATATACCCGGCATCCACGAACATTACACTCTTCCATTCTAACCCGTCAGATTTTGAAAAATCAACAAGAATCTCATATGATCAAAAAAAGTAAACCAATTTCCTGGTTGTTGTATTAAAATACTTGTTTTTAACACTAAATTCTTTTTCCGTTTTAGGCACACGTCGCCGGAGAATAGCTACCCATCGAGAGTGAACATGGAGGGAAAGCCAGAACGCGCCTTTCCCTTGACTGCCTATCCCATACTCCTCACTCCCTCCTGCAAACTCATCATTCTTAACTCTTCACTTCAACCTATTGAGGAGACCGGTTTCCCTACCACTGAGAGGAAGGAACAAGGGAGTGCTCAGGAAACTGCGAAAGCTTTCGCCGTATATCCCTTGACATCCTTATGAAATCTGCTTTATTAAATGTGCTGAAATTCCTTTCCCACTTTGAGCATGAAAGCCTTCAGGCCTATCTTTGTTCTATGGATCGTCTTCGATTTCTTTTTAATGAAGCAGAAATAGCTACTGAAAGGAGGAGACTATGGAATTCGTTTTTGGTCCGAGACGGGGACGGTATTTCGACATCACCCAGGAGATAGAAGGCGAAGGAGAACCCCTTCCGACGGATGAGGTGGAGCATTTTGAAACGCTCGATCTCATCTACCGTTCCCTGTGTGCCCTGCTCTTCAACTATGTTCCCACCTCGGGTCATCCTGGCGGTTCGATATCCTCCGGCCGATTGGTCGCCGGTATACTTTTCGACGCCATGGATTATGACGTAAGTAATCCCGACCGGGAAGACGCGGATATCATCTCCTACGCTGCAGGCCACAAGGCATTGGGGCTTTACACAATGTGGGCGTTACGGAACGAGGTATTGCGCATAAGTGCACCCAAGCTCCTGCCACCGGACCATCGCTTTCAGCTTCGCCTCGAGGATCTTTTGGGCTTCCGTCGCAACCCGATCACGAAGACGCCCCTCTTTTTGAAATTCAAGGCGAAGCCGCTCGATGGACATCCTACGCCGGCCACACCCTTTGTGTGGCTCTCAACCGGTGCATCGGGTGTGGGCCTGGCATCCTCTCTCGGACTCGCCTTTGGCGCAATGGATTATTACGGCAATGATGCACCGCGCGTCCACATCGTGGAGGGTGAAGGGGCTCTGACAACGGGGCGTGCCAGCGAGGCCATGGCCGCAGCTGGTACGGCCTCCCTGAAGAACGCCATTCTCCATGTCGACTGGAATCAGGCATCCATTGACTCCAACCACGTTTGTCGCGATGAGGATGGGCCCGGGGACTACGTCCAATGGAGTCCGACGGAGCTGGCCTATTTTCACGACTGGAACGTTATCATGGTCCCAGACGGCATGGACTTCCAACAGATTTTCGCCGCACAGCGCAAAGCCGCTATGATCGGGAATGATCAACCAACGGCGATCGTTTATCGAACTACTAAGGGTTGGCAATACGGCATCGAGGGAAAAGCTTCCCACGGCGCGGGACACAAGCTCTGTGTCGATGGTTTTTATCAGGCGCTCGAACCGTTTCTTGATATAACGGGCGGCACACTTCCCCGGTGCGAAGCTGCCAATCAACGTTGCGAGGCCGGCAAACAGACCGAAATCCTAGAGGAGTGCTTCTGGGAAACCTTGATCGTTATGCGAACCGCGTTGGAGGAGAATCGCCCGGCAGTGGATGTCTTGGCCCAGCGACTCGTCAGTGCACGGGATCGCCTCAACAATCGAGACCGTAAGCCACGGCATAACGCTCCTGATGTCAATGCCGTCTTCCATACCGCGAAAAAAAACCGCGGAACTATCCCTGGGGAACTTATCTTGACCCCCAACAAGACGACTACCCTGCGCGCGGAATTGGGACGTGTTCTTCAGTATTACAATAAGGTCAGCGATGGAGCGATATTTTCGGCAGCCGCCGACCTGCTTGGCTCCACTAGCGTCAATACCATCGGCCAAGGGTTTCCCGAGGGATACTACAATGCCGCCACAAACCCGGAAGCGCGACTTCTCTCCATCGGAGGTATCTGTGAGGACGCCATATCAGGCATTCTCACCGGCATTTCCACTTACGGGCACCATATTGGTGCCGGCTCATCTTACGGCGCGTTCATGGCTCCCCTGGGGCACATCTCAGCCCGACTGCACGCAATCGGAAATCAGGTGCGGCAGGCGATCGCAAAGAAACCCTACAGGCCTGTCATCCTCATCTGTGCCCACGCCGGAATAAAAACAGGCGAGGACGGGCCAACGCATGCCGATCCACAAGCCCTTCAGCTTCTGCAGAATAATTTCCCTCCCGGTACAATGATCACCCTCACCCCCTGGGATCCCCAGGAGATCTGGACGCTCATCTCGACCGCTCTGGCCAAACGCCCGGCGCTCATTGCTCCCTTTGTGACCCGACCGACTGAAACCATCATCGATCGCAAGGAACTGGGCCTCGCACCAGCCACCGATGCCGCCTCTGGTGTCTACCTCCTGCGAAGCGCACACGGAAACCCTGATGGGACCGTAGTGCTTCAGGGGAGCGAGGTTGCTTATGCCTTCGTCGAAACAACTTTATCATTAATCGAAAGGGAGGGTTTCGACCTCAACGTCTATTACGTCGCGAGCGCAGAACTCTTCGACCTCTTGCCGCGCTCCCAGCAGGAACGGGTATTTCCTGAAACACGTGCACGGGAGGCAATGGGCATCACCGGTTTTACGCTTCCGACGATGTACCGCTGGATCCGTTCAGACCGGGGCCGCATGATGACGCTTCATCCCTTCCAGAAAGGGCATTATCTCGGCAGTGGCCAGGCTCACATGGTTGTTGCGGAGGCGGGACTTGACGGGGAGGGCCAGTTCAGGGCGATTACCCGGTATGTCAAGGAGCGGTAGGAACAATCCCCGATCCCTTCGATTCCTGGCCCTGTCCTATACTTCCAAAGCAGACCGAAGAACACAGTGAAGCAGGACATTCGCCCCTGCCTCGCAGTCCTCCCATCTGGTGTTCTCCACCTCAACATGGCTCCGGCCGCCAATACTCGGAACAAATATCATTGCGGTGGGTGCAACCTGGCTCATGTAGGTGGCATCGTGACCAGCACCGCTGACCATGGAATGGTTTGGATATCCGAGCTGGTCGGCTGTATCCACGACCCTCTTTACGAGACGATTGTCAAAAGGCGTATGCCCGACCTCCCAGGTCTCCTCTATTCGGATGGGACATCCCCTTCTCGTAGCGATTCCCCCAAAATCCATCTTTAAATCTTCCCATGCCCTGGTTGCCAACTCGTCGTCCCAGGAACGGATATCCACGGTAAAGTGGATCCAGTCGGGAATGATGTTCCTCGAGTTGGGAGAATTATGAATCTCCCCCACCGTGGCTACCATGTTGCCACCCATCTTGGCGGGCAGTTCGTTCACCTTGAGAATCATCTCCGCCCCGGCACAGAGGGCATCATTCCTTCCCTCCATGGGAGTTGGTCCAACCTGGTTGGCTGTTCCCTCCACGTAAATATCGTACCAGTGGATACCAACAATACCCTTGGGGACACCGATCAGTTTCTTCTCCCTTTCCAGCACGGGGCCCTGTTCTATATGGTATTCGTAATAGGCGTGGACAGGCCATTTTTCTGCTGGCTGGTCACCTTTGTAGCCTATTCTCTCAAGCTCTTCATCGAATCTCTTGCCGTTAATATCGACTCTCCCGTAGACCCAATCTCTATCCAATTGTCCCGCCCAAACCCCAGAGCCGACCATAGCTGGGGAGAACCGGGTACCCTCTTCGTTGGTCCAGTCGACGATAATAATCGGCCTATTAGTCTCAACCCCATTGTCGTTGAGGGTTCGCAATACCTCCAAGGCACCCATAACCCCCAGGATCCCGTCGAAACGTCCGCCTTTGGGTTGGGAATCCATATGAGAGCCAACCATGACAGGGGAAAGCTTGTTGCCCTTACCGCCTCTTTTGCCGAAGATATTCCCCATCTCGTCAATCATCAGCTCTAGATCCATCTCATTTAACCACTTCATGAGCACATCTCTGGCTTGCTTGTCTTCATCCGAGAGCGTCAAGCGCTGAACGCCTCCCCCAGCGGTAGCTCCTATCGTCGCCATTTCCTCCATGGCAGTTCGGAGGCGCCCACCATCTATTCTGAGATTTCCTCTATTCATGCTTTTCCTCACAAGTACTGGGCCAGGATTTCCATAGGATGGCATCAATCAAATGATGGAGTTCAGCAGCGCCCGTTATGAGGGCGTCTACCGAAAGACTGCTCGGGTGAACTTTTTTAGGGGCCTGGAGTCCCTGAGCGTAATTCTATCCTTCTAACCGCAGCACTATTTTTTTCTTAGCCTTAGCCTTAGCCTAAACCTAAACCTTAACCTCGACCTTTAAGGAAACAAACCATGTAACCCAAACAACCACAAATTCTATTGTTTAAAAACATCAACCTTTTTGAATTGCAAATACAAAACATATCCCCCCCAGATAAATGATATGATGATCAGAATAATACCAATCGTGTAAGAAATATTGGCAATTACGTGGTCGTATTGTCGCCATCCGAGGGTACCCAGGATATTTTGCCAGTCGTGACCGTCGACCTCACGGCCCGTGACGCCTCCTATGAGTATTAGTTTCAGTGCCCGGGAGTCATTAATATAGGGGGCAATATCCATAAAATTTTCCCCCAACCACCACAGGGAAGCCGAGGCCCCAAAGGAATTGCGCGATGTTACCAGTAATGCAACCAGACAAACAACAGGCATTAGGAGTTGGGCCAGGGTGCCACCGAGAAACATCATGAAACGTCCGAAGAGCATAAAAATGATGTGTCCCGCCTCATGAAAAGGAAGGTTAACGAGGTGCATAAAGGGCATTACCGTATAGCTTTCTTCCATTGAAGTGAAGATGAATTTGAAGCCGTAGATTAAGAGTACCAGAAAAATCATAACCCTCCCACCGAAGTAGAAGATGTTAACCTCAGGCTCTACGTAAAACAGGAGATCTTTTAGCCAGTCAAAAGAGGTAGATCTGCTCGATTCTTTTACCGTAGCAGGAACTCTCGTAAATCTGGACCTATCCCTGCTTTCAAACTCCATACTGGGAACGTATTTGCTGAAAATGATTCCGCATTTTAGACATTCTAAATGTTCATCCGGTTGTTCGAACTTACAGTGGGGACATATCATTGGATTTACCTCTATTGCCTTTTGCAGTTTATTGACCCTTCAGAAGTCATAGCTGTTCCTGACTAATCCAGTCCACCACGGGCTCAATCCAATCTTTCCGTGGCCGGTAAAACGCGCCATGGCCCAGCCCCGTCCGTAACTTGATTTCCGTGCTTGTCGTTTCCCTGGGGGCCATCGCGAATGCCTTCTAACACGTATCGGCCGCCTGGTCACTGTCATCGTATATGGAGAGGAAACGCCCTTGCAGAGAAGGGCCTGCTCGTCTCAAGACTCTGGTATAAGCATGTCCGAAAGGGCCCTTGCCACAACCGGCCATCACCACGAAGTTAACTCTCGGGTTTCGGAGCCTGGCCGAAACGAAAAAGGTGATAACACCACCTTTGGAGAATCCCGTAACGGTTATGTGTTCGGGGGGTATGCCAGCCGCCAACAGGGTCTCAACCTGCCGAGCCACCTTCTCCGCATATCTGGAGGGATTGGTTCCCATGGGTCGGATCTCGCTGATAACCGTGAAACCACGGTTTGCAAAGGCCTTTAGAATTCCATAGTAGTCGTAAGCGCCGTGCTGTGGGTGTTCGCCATACGGGCCGCTCTTTTCCGCAATCATCCCATGGAGGAAGAAGAAGTACCTCGCCGAGGGATCTACGGTCGGGGGCATTTCATAGGAAGATGTGGCCTTTGCACAGCCCATTGGGGACAGATGGAGCACCATAATGGACGATACGATTATGATACTACGATTGATCCACAATGATTTCGTCATATCCTCATCTGTGCTTTTGGGCTTATTCTGGAGACATTATCGTGGACATCCCAAAAGGCGAAATATCTTAAACTCA
>JABAOF010053183.1_pt2 | contig 19012 bp, 19 predicted proteins | sample 7062171 | NCBI WGS metagenome assembly JABAOF01 (sample SAMN14538628, study PRJNA623070) | marine sediment metagenome | biome: marine biome [ENVO:00000428]; feature: marine pelagic biome [ENVO:01000023]; material: deep marine sediment [ENVO:00002113] | place: India: Gulf of Khambhat ...
ATACCAGAATTCCCAATCCATCCGTCAGTTCACGTTCGATTACGCCGCCGACTGGTTGAGCATCGGGCTCGACTCAGAGAGAAGTGTTATCTTTGTCCAATCCGAAGTCAAAGAACATGCAGAACTCCACCTCCTTCTCTCGATGATCATTCCACTGCCTTGGCTCCAGAGAGTTCCAACCTTCAAAGAAATGCAAAGAGAACTACCGGATAAGGATCTCAACACCTATGGATTTTTGGGATATCCCGTTCTCCAGACGGCGGATATCATAATCTACAAGGCTGAAATTGTTCCTGTCGGAGAAGACCAAGCATACCATCTAGAGCTGGCAAGAGAAATCACCAGACGGTTTAACCGTCTGTATGGTCCTGTCTTTCCCGAGCCACAAATCCATCTCACCCAAGTGCCGAAATTAGCCGGGACGGATGGCCGTAAGATGAGCAATTCCTTTCAAAACGCTATCTACCTCAAGGACAATCCGAATGAGATCCGCCGCAAGATCTCGCCGATGGTTACCGATACCCGGCGCCAAAGGCGTCAGGACCCGGGAGAGCCGGATGACTGTCCGGCTTTCACACTTCATATGGCATTCGTTCCGGAAGAAGCCAGAGAGCCGTTGGTCGAGGGATGTCGAACAGCCGGGATCGGTTGCCTGGAGTGCAAGACCGTGGCCATCGAACACGTCATCCAGACCCTAACTCCTTTCTGGAAAAAGAGGAAGAATTTTGAGAATAATCCCCAGCTTGTCTGGAATATCCTCGAAGAAGGGAATAAAAAGGCTCGCCAGGTAGCCCAAAAAACTATGGAAGAAGTCAGGAATGCGATAGGAATTTAGAAGGTACAAAGCGATTCGTTCTATGGATGTGAGGCAAAGCTACCAGGTCAATCTGGAGTTCTTTCAGGGCCCTCTCGATCTCCTTCTGTTTCTGATCAAGAAGCAGAAAATCGATATCCATGACATTCCAATAGCGACCATCACCAAAGAATACCTTGACTATCTCAACCAGAAGGAGAAGATCAACCTGGATCGTGAGGCAGAATTCCTCCTGATGGCTGCCCTCCTAATCTACATCAAGTCTCAAATGCTTCTGCCTGATGAGAAACCCGAGTCCGACGAAGACCCGCGTCAGACTATCGTCGATCGACTTCTAGACTTCCAAAAAATGAAAGCTCTAAGTTCCGTGTTGAGGATAAAAGAGGGAGAAGAACTCAAAAAATGGAAGCGCATCTATATTCCATCATATCTTCCCGAGGAAGAGGAAGAGCTTGAAGACATTTCACTTTTCGACCTGGCTGAGGCCTTCTTCCTACTCATGAAGCGGAAAGAGAAAGAGGATGTCCGCCTCATCAAGGGCAAGGAATACACCGTCGAGGAGAAGATGAGGGAAATCATCACCATCCTGGAAGATAAGGGCTATCTTGACTTCTACGAATATTTCTACGATCACGCATCGCTCCAGGAATCGCTGGTTGCCTTTTTCGCTCTACTGGAACTGATCAAAGCCAGGATCGTGTTGGCGGCACAAGAGACACTTTTCCAATCGATCAAGGTCTGGCTTAGGAAAAAACCGAGGACATCATTTTCAACATGAAAGACAGATTGAAAGAACTCATCGAATCTCTTATCTTTGTCTCTTTAGAGCCCCTATCCCTGGAGAAGATCAAGAGTGTCCTGCATGAATTCCCAGACTCAGAAATAGAACAAGCCATAAACGAGCTTCTGGAAAGCTACACGTCGAACGAGAGGGGCATCCAAATCGTACTGTCTGCGGGAGGCTATCTTTTTGCGACCAGGCCCGAATTTGACGACTACATCAGGCGTCTTCTCCAAGCCGAAAGGCGGAGCCGTCTTTCCCGGGCTTCTCTCGAGACCTTGTCTGCTATCGCCTACAACCAGCCTATAACTCTGTCCGAAATCTCGGCCATCCGGGGTGTGGATTCGACTCACACCTTGAAAGTCCTTCTCCAGAAAAAACTTGTTAAAATCGTCGGGAGAAAAAAAAGCCCTGGTAAGCCTCTCATCTACAGGACAACTAACCGCTTCTTGACTCATTTCGGACTTGATAACATCAAGGATCTTCCTTCTCAAGAGGAAATATCCAAAATTATGGAGGAGGAATCAGAGATTGAAGATTAGACGTTTCATCCCTGAGCCGGACACGCTGTTGATCCTCTCGACTCTCATCGTTGTGTTGTCTTCCCTTGGTTTTCAGGCTAAGGGTACAGCCCCTGACCAACTCCCGGCTGATCGTCATCAGCCCTACAACTTTGTCGGAAAATCGGGAATGGTCGTAGCAGCTCATCATCTGGCCGCGAAGGCGGGATTGAAGATACTCAAGGGAGGAGGGAATGCTGTCGACGCGGCTGTGGCGACAGCATTCGCTCTAAACGCGGCTGAACCCTTTGCCTCGGGCATCGGCGGCGGCGGCTTCATGGTCATCTATCTCGCCTCATCCAAGAAATTGACCGTAATCAATTACAGAGAAAAGGCCCCATCCCGAGCTTCCCCTGAAATGTTTATCTCGGAGGGCAAGCTCAGAAGAGATTGGAAAAGAACTCACGGCCTGGCGGTCGCTGTACCCGGAGCACTAGCTGGCTGGACTTACGCTCTAAAAAAATACGGGACTCAATCCCTGAGAGACGTTGCTGAGGAAGCGATAACCATCGCTGAAAAGGGTTATACAATTAGTCAAACTTTCAGTACGATCAACAAAGATGAGTATGAAAAATTGGTGCTGAATGATGGAGAAGACAGCCATTATCTGAATCAAGGCCTTCCGTATGAACCCGGCGATACCTTCAAAAACCCGGATTTGGCCCAGACATTCAGGAATCTTGCCCTCAAAGGAAGCGACGAGTTCTACAAAGGGGATATCGCCAAAAGAATTATCAAGGCTGTCCGAGACAAAGGCGGAATCACATGAGTTTGGAAGATCTAGCTCGCTACAAGCCCCTAGAGCAGACTCCCCTTGTCGGAAAATACAAAGATTTTACACTTTATACCCTCTCTCCCCCTGGATCCGGCGGTCTGCATATCATCCAGCTCCTGAACATTGCTGAAAACTGGCCTCTCGAGAAATGGGGACCGAACACTCCTGCCTACATCCATCACTTCAGCGAAGCCCTTCGCTTCGTTTTCGCTGACCGAGCCCAGTACCTGGGAGATCCTGAATTTGTTAAGATCCCGGTTTCTGGCCTTATTTCCAAGCCCTATGCCTCTGAGATTGCCTCAAAAATCCAGCAAGACCGTCTCCTCAACTCCTACCCACCAGGCTCCTTCGATGACCGAGAAAATGAAAAAGAGAACACGAGTCACCTCTGTGTCATCGATAGACAAGGAAACATTGTTTCTCTCACCCAGTCCATCAATCATTTTTTTGGATCTGGTATTGTCCCTGAACAGACTGGATTTCTGTTGAATAATCACATGGATGATTTTGCCAACGATCCAAACTCCATAAATGCCCCTCGTCCCGGCCGACGCCCGGTGAGTTCGATGGGTCCCCTTATTCTCTTCAAGAAGCAAGAGCCTTTCCTTGTGCTCGGATCTCCGGGAGGAACGAGAATTTTCCCTTCGCTGACCCAAATCATCCTGAACATCGTGGAGTTTGGTATGACCCTGGATGAAGCCATCGAAGCTCCCCGCTTCTATACCTACTCCTCCCAAGGAAAGGCTCGAGACGTGTATGTCGAATCCCGGATTTCTACCTCTGTCATCCGATCTCTTGAAGCTATCGGACACAAAGTAGTGAAACGAAAGGCCTACGATAAATATTTTGGCGGGGCTCAGGGTTTGCTCATCATCAAGGAAAAAAACCTCATCCTCGGTGGAGCCGATTCAAGAAGAGATGGATATGGGGCTGGATATTAAAGTCGGGATGGCTTTGTAAGAAATAGAAATTATATTCATAGGTGAACCGATGAAAAAAACCTTGATGACAATGATTATCTTTCTTCTTGTCGGCACCGGATTGGCTGAGGCCCCAACAGAAGAAGCACTCCCCTCTTTCGAGCAACCGATCTTGATCACCTCGGCAGGCCAGAGTGCTGAAGTACAAATAGCCTCTGTCTTAGTCAAAAGGGCTGGACTCGAGGCCACGCTTTCTAAGTTAGCTACGGCTGAAGATTTGGCCAACAAAAAAACGGTCGTCCTAGTTCTCGGAGCCAGTCTCAAGGGGCTGGGTGCGGCCGGGCTTGATGTTGACGAAGAAAAGAAAAGAGTCGGATCGTTGATAAAGGAGGCTCGGACGCAAGACATCCCTCTCCTCTGTCTCCATCTTGGAGGAGAAGCGAGAAGAGGCGAGTTGACTGATGATTTCATCACGAGCTTTCTTCCCAACGCTCAGATGGCTATCGTCCTTGCCTCTGGAAATAAAGACGGACTCTTCACCCGTATCTGCGACGAGAATAACATTCCTTTGATACAAGTCGAAAAAACCATCGATGCCCTAGAACCACTCCAGCAGGCTTTCCAATCCAGCCAATCAAAAAAACCCGGATTGATCAGGTGATGAGCACGTATCAGAGGTTCAGTCGCAGTGCCTGAATACCTGGTCTTTCTCCTGATGGTGGCCATTTTTGCCCTTCTGGCCATGATCCTCAAGCTACCTATCGGCGTTTCTCTTGCTCTTTCGGCTCTGGCTGGTTCTCTCCTCGGCGGTCAGGGGATCGCTCTGCGACACCTCATCGAAGGAAGTTTTGGGTATTTTGACACTATCCTCATCATCGTCACGGCCATGATCTTCATGAAGGTTCTCCAAGCCTCAGGCATCTTGGATACGGTCACCTCTCTCCTTCTGAAGACCTTTTACAGAAGAAAAGTTTCTCTGTTGTTGACAGTAATGTTCCTAGTCATGTTTCCTGGAATGATCACCGGGTCATCGACAACAGCTGTCTTGAGCACCGGAGCGCTGGTGGCTCCAGTGCTTATCAAGCTCGGCCTTTCTAAGGTCAAAACAGCTGCTTTGATCGCCATGGGAGGCATTTTGGGTATGATTGCGCCTCCAGTGAACATCTTGGTGATGATCATGGGAGGCGGAGTAGATATGCCCTACGTGGGGCTGACCTTCCCTCTTCTAATCATCGTCGTGCCTCTTGCGATAATTATTTCCCTCTGGCTGGGTTACAAAGATATCCAGATCATCGGCTATGAACAAATGAAAGCAATTGTTCCCGAATCTTACTTTCGAATGTACGGTTTCCGTCTCTATCTCCCGTTGATCCTCGTCCTCTTCTTGATGATCACCCAAGGACTTCTTGTCAAGGTCATGCCAGACATAGGCATCCCTGCCATCTTTTTCTTAGGAAGCCTAGCCGGCATTATCTGTGGCCGCCGTTTTAATTTTTTTAAAATCACTCAAGAGGCCATCAAGGATGCCATGCCGATTCTCTGTATTCTGGCTGGAGTAGGGATGTTCATCCAGATCATGACTCTCACCGGAGGTCGAGGCTGGACCGTCATCTCTTTCCTTTCCTTACCTCCTTTCCTTCTGTATCTCGGAATAGCAACCAGCATGCCTCTTTTTGGTGCCGTCTCTGCCTTTGGCTCAGCCTCCATCCTGGGAGTTCCCTTCATTCTCACCCTGATCGAGAAGAATGCCATCATCACCTCCTCAGCCCTTTCGGCAGTGGCCGGACTCGGGGACTTGATGCCGCCAACAGCTCTGGCCGGCATCTTTGCCGCCCAAGTCGTGGGGGAATCGAACTATTTCCGTGTGCTCCGTTACTGCCTGGTCCCGGCTCTTTTTGAACTGGCGATGGGGATAGGAGTTTTGTTCCTATCTCCGTTTTTGGATAAAATCATCTGAGACCATGATGACCATCGTCTATCATCTGATCGTTGCTTACCTGGCTGTGAATTTTATCGTCTACATCTTCCGAGAAAAGAAATTTTGGAATCAAGTGAGCACAGCCATCGTTCTGATCATGTTCCTCCTACGACTTCTCTTGATTAAATAGGCCATGACTCATTTCAGGAGACACTTTCTTTCTGGACTTCTCCTCTTTCTAGGATCCATTTGTCTGAGTCTATTTTCTGGCTTCCAATTCTTGAAGATTCACGAGAAGGAGCCGATCTATCCCAGTAAGTCACTCTCATCGAAAAAAATGTTGAGCTCTTACTTCCCAGGTCTAAATGGCACACCAGGCGATACAGATGTCTACATATACCAAGGGCAGGAGGAGGGTGGGCATCTTTTGGTCTTAGGAGGAACTCATCCCAACGAGCCGGCTGGTTTCATCACGGCTGTGCTTCTGGCGGAAAATATCAAAGTCCAAAGGGGAAAGGTCATCATTGTTCCGAGAGCGAATAACAGCGGTTTTACCCATAACGATCCCCAAGAAGCCAGCCCCCAATATTTCGTTCTTGAAACTTCGGGAGGACAAAGATTTTTCCGCTACGGTTCACGTTTGACCAACCCGGTTCACCAGTGGCCAGACCCAGCTCTTTACATGAATCCTTCTGGACAAAAGCTCTCAGGAACAGAAATCCGAAATCTGAACCGTTGCTACCCAGGGAAGGAGAGTGGATATCTCACGGAAAGAATCGCTTATGGTATCATAGAGCTCATCAAAAAAGAGAGGATCCACTTGGGGATCGATCTCCATGAAGCGGCACCCGAATACCCGGTGATCAACGCCATCGTCTTCCATGAGAACAGCGCCGAACTGGCCGCCTTATCTCAAATGGAGCTTCAAGTGGAGGGCTACGACCTCCGGCTCGAGGCTTCCCCTCCAAACCTGAGGGGACTGAGTCACCGCGAATGGGGAGACTCAGCTGGCATTCAGGCAATTCTGCTGGAGACGACCAACGCCTCCCATGGGAGACTGAAGGGAAAGACCTCCCCTGCACTGATTGTGGATGGAAAAGATAAAAATTATGCCAAGGCCGCCAAGCTAGGTCATCTGTTCGTTCCCTACGGTGAAGAAGGAATTCCGCTCAGAGTCAGAGTGGCCCGGCATCTGGCTTCCCTGAAAGCCCTTCTCAAAAGTCTTGCTGAACTCCATCCAGAGAGGGACCTAGACATCGACTATCTGCCTCTCCCCTCACAGGTCGAGAAACTTGGAATCGGCGCTTTTCTCAAGCCATCCAAAGAGAGCTAAGTCAAGATTTTACCTATATTTAGCATTGACAAAACCCATATTCTATAATAATATAATAAGTCATATTTTTTATAAAAAATGGAAATTATCGTCGCTAAAAATGCGGGATTGTGCTATGGGGTTAAACGCGCCCTGAAAATCGCTCAAGATACTCGACAAAGTCGAAACGGCAATGTCTTTTGTCACGGGGAACTCATCCACAATCCCAGGGTTATCACCGACTTGAAAAATCAAGGGATCCAAACCATCAAATCTCTGGGCGAACTGAAGGAAGGAACAGTAATTATCCGAAGCCACGGGATCTCTCCTAAAATTTTCCAGAGACTGAAAAAGAAAAACATGAGCATCGTTGATGCTACCTGTCCGAACGTCAAAAAAATTCAGAAGCTAGTCGAAAGATTGGCCAAAAAAAATGAAGACATCATCATCGTCGGCAACAGAGAGCATCCAGAAATCAAGGGTTTAATCGGACACAGCCGGGGAAAAGTTAAGATCACAGAGAATGTGCAAGAGGCCAAGCGATCACCTCGGAGGAAGAAAAGATCTGTTCTTGCCCAATCCACACAGGATCTCCACCTCTTCGAAACGATCGTCGCCGCGCTCATCGAAAAAACTGAAGAGCTCAGTGTCCACAATACAATCTGTCAATCCGTCCAAAAAAGACAGAAATCTACTTCCGAACTCGCCGCCTCTGTCGACACACTCTTCATAATTGGAGGGAGGAATAGTTCAAACACGAACAAACTCTACGAAATCTCAAAGAAAATTCAGCCCAATACCTATTTCATCGAAAGAGCAGATCAAATAACACCGCGTATGCTTAAAGGAGCTAAAAGGATAGGATTGTCAGGAGGCGCCTCCACACCTCCAGAGGCCATCCGGGAAGCCGTTCTTAAAATCAAAGCGAGCCTGTCTCATCACATTCCAAGGGAGATCATGATCCAATGACAGAAACAAAAAAAACAGAAAAAGACGACCAAATTTCCTCTGAAGATTATAAAAACCTTCTGGAGCACTATCAGTTCAATACCAAAGAACTTACTCCTGGGAAAATCATCAAAGGGAAGGTGATAAAGATCACGTCGACGCATGTCATCGTAGATGTCGGGTACAAATCCGAAGGAATCATTCCCATCGAAGATTTCAACGAAAGCCCGGACGCCGGTGAAATTCATCTTGGAGACATCGTGGAAGCTGTTTTAGAAAGAGGGAATTTACAAGAAGGATATCTTGTCTTATCCCAAAAAAAGGCTGTGGCTCTGAAAGGATTGAATGATCTGGAGCGAGCTTACCTCCATAAGGGATGGGTGCTCGGGACGATCATAGAAAAAATCAAAACCGGCTACGCAGTCGACGTCGGGATTAAAACCTTCTTACCTGATTCTCATGCGGATATCAGAGCTGTTAAAGACCCAGAGAAACTCATCGGTCAAAAATACAAGTTCAAGGTCATCAAATTTGATAGAAAAACCGAAAATGCTGTCCTTTCCCGGAAACTCTATTTGCAGGATGAAAAAGAAAAACGAAAAAGGAGGGTTTTCGAAAAACTCAGCCGTGGAAAAAAACTCAAAGGTCAAATCAAATCACTAACGAATTTTGGAGCCTTCATAGATCTGGGAGGAATCGAGGGCCTTCTGCATATTTCAGATATTTCTTGGGGAAAAATTAATCATCCTTCAGAAGTTTTTCAAGCGGAGGAAGAGGTCGAGGTCGTAGTCCTAGATTTCAACGAAAAAGAGGAGCGGATTTCCCTCGGCTATAAACAGTTGACAGATGATCCTTGGGAAACCATCCAAGAAAAGTACAGCGTCGGCCAGAAGGTCCAGGGAAAAGTCGTGAGCCTCACCGATTTTGGTGCTTTTATCGAACTCGAAAAAGGAGTGGAAGGGCTAGTTCACATCTCTGATCTGACCTGGTCGAGGAAGCTCATTCATCCCAAAAAGGTTTTGGTGCCTGGAGAGGAAGTGGCCGTGACCATTCTCGATATCAATCCGACACAAAAACGGATTTCCCTCGGCCTCAAGCAGGTCACCCCGCATCCTCTCGAACTCCTGAAACAAAAATACAGTCCTGGATCACACGTCAAGGGGACAATCACGAGCATCACCGACTTCGGGGCCTTCATGGAGGTGGACAAGGGCATTGAAGNNCATATCTCGGATATATCATGGGAAAAAATTAAGCATCCTTCAGATAAGCTCAAGGTGGGAGATGAGATTGAAGCGATCATCCTTAATATCGATATCGGAAAACAAAAGCTCTCCTTGGGCATAAAACAGTTGGAAGGAGATATCTGGGAAGATTTTTTTAAGCGGCAGAAAGTCGGAGATCTGGTCAAGGTGAAAGTGGTTCGGCTCACTAACTTCGGTGTCTTTGCAGAAATCACGCCTGGAATCGAAGGCGTCGTCTTTCTCTCAGAGCTCGATGAGAAAAAGATTGAGAACCCTGAGGAAGCTTTCTCTGTCGGTCAAGAGCTGATGGCTAAGATCCTCAAGATGGACCAAAGGAATAAAAAAATCTCTCTTAGCTTTAGACAGGCTCAGTTGGAAATGCAGAAACTGGAGTATCAAAAATACATGCAAAGCCAAGATGACAGACTCACTTTAGGGGACATCATGAAAGACCAGCTTAAAAACATCGGACCCCAGAAAAAAACAAAAAAGGAGAAAAAAGATGATTAAGGTAGATTTAGTCAACAAAATTGCCAAGGAAATGAATATCTCCAAACAGGAAGCAGAGACTGGCGTTAATCTTTTTTTTAGCACCATAAAAGAAGCCATCCTGAGAGGTGAAGAAATCGAACTAAGAGGCTTCGGGAGTTTTCGTTTTCGAGACAGAGGGGCCCGTTCGGGGAGAAACCCACGAACTGGGGAGCCAGTGGAGGTTCCTCCTAAAAAAGTCTTGTATTTCAAACCGAGCAAATTATTGAAAAATATGATTAATGAATAATGGAATACATCGAAGCCCCGTGGCGAGAGGAGTATGTTAGGAACGTATGTCAGATGAACGAATGTATTTTCTGCCAGGCACTCAAGCATAAACACGACAAAAAGGCTTACATCCTGTTTAGAGGGAAACACAACTTCATCATGCTCAACAAATACCCTTACACACCTGGGCATCTAATGATTGCTCCGTACAAACACATCTCCTCATTCGAACGATCAAAGAAGGAAACCACCGATGAGATGACCGACCTTCTGAAATTAAGCCTGAAAGTGCTCAAGAAAAACTATCAGCCACACGGTTTTAACACAGGAATGAATCTTGGCCGGAGTGCCGGGGCTGGAGTCACTGATCATTTCCACCTTCATGTTCTTCCCCGTTGGACAGGAGATTCAAATTTTATGCCTATCGTCAGCAGGACAAAGGTCATCATAGAAGGATTGGAGACTACCTATGAAAGGCTGTTCCCTCTCTTCGAAAAGGAGAGGAAAACCCGTCCATAAATAGACAAAATAAAAGACAAAAAGGGACAGACGTGAATTTCGAGCTGACTGAAGATCAAAAATTACTCAAGGATATGGTCAGGGATTTTGCCCAAAAGGAAATCCGACCAAAAGCTAGAGAATTAGAAGAAAACCATCAGTTTCCCCATGATCTGCTGAAAAAATTATCCTCGCTCGGAATACTCGGGATGACCATTCCCTCTGAATACGAAGGCACAAAAACAGGTGCACTCTCTCTGGTTTTGGCCCTAGAAGAGATCGGAAGAGCCTCTGCTTCTATGGCTGTGATTGTCAGCGTCCATTGCTCATTATTCTGTTACGCCATACTCAGATTTGGAAGCGAAGAGCAGAAGAAAAAATACCTCCCCGGTGCAGCAAGAGGAGAGATCTTGGGAGCATTTAGTCTAACCGAGCCAGGCATAGGCTCTGATGTCACCAGCCTCAAGACCAAGGCTTTTAAACGAGGCGACATTTATCTTATAAACGGAACAAAGGCTTGGGTCACTTCGGGCAATGATGCGGATGTTTTTATCCTGTTTGCTCAGGCCGAGGTCGAGCCAGGAGTCCAAAAACTAAACGCATTCATCGTCGAGAAGAATTTCCCAGGAGTGCGGATTTCTAAAATCGAAGAGAAAATGGGGCTTCATTCCTCTGTTACCTCCGATATTGTCCTCGAGGATTGTCAAGTTCCAGTCGAAAATCTCCTGGGTGAGGAAGGAAAAGGAGCCTCAATAGCCTTACACTGTTTGGATGGATCCAGAATCGGAGTCGCAGCTCAGTCTGTGGGCCTGGCCGCCCAGGCTTTGGACGAGGCCGTTCGGTATGCCAAACAAAGAGAAGCTTTCGGCAAGAAAATCTCTGAATTTCAGGCGATTCAATTCATGATCGCCGATATGTCGACCCAGATCGAAGCGGCTCGATTGTTGACTTATAAAGCCGCTGATTTATGCGATAGGGGGGAGCCCTTCGGAAAAGAATCTGCGATGGCCAAGCTTTTTGCCTCAGAAGCCGCCAACAAAACTGTCTATCAAGCTCTCCAAATCCATGGAGGCTACGGCTACTCCAGAGAGTTCCTCATCGAACAGCTCTACAGAGATGCTCGGGTGCTTTCTATCTACGAAGGCACTTCAGAAATCCAGCGCCTAGTTATTTCGAGATATCTTATAAAGAGAGACTGATGGATCCTTTTTTTTTTACGGATTGATACTAAAGGGAATAAATAAAAAAAAATTGAGGTAAGACGATGTTAAAAACAATGCGAAAAAATGTAAAACAACTAGCTCCCACTCTTTGGATTGTCATAGCTGCCTTTATCATCACCATCTTTGCGGTCTGGGGAGGGGGTGTCGGAGGATCAGGAGGGTCTCGGGCAACCAACACAATTGTCTGGGTCGGGAAGGAAAAGATATCGGCGGATGTCTATTTTCAAAATCTTAGGCAGCGCCTGGAGACGCTTCAGAGAGAATTCAAGGAACTCAACCGCAACTTTATCCAACAGCTCAACATACCCCAGCAGGTTCTAGAACAGATCATCCAACAAGAGCTTCTGCTTCAAACGGCTCAGGACATGGGCATCGTCGCTACTCCTGAGGAGATCCGGGAAAAAATCATGAGCTATCCTGTATTTTTGCAGGATGGAAAATTTATCGGTTTCGAACAGTACAAAAGGATTCTTGAGTACAACAGGATTTCCATCTCCAGATTCGAACAAAGTCTTCAAAAAGAAGTCGTCATCGATAAGCTGATCAAGGTGCTTACAGCCGGGGTCGCCGTGACCGAAGACGAAATCTGGGAAAATTATAAAAAAAGAAACGAGAGTGCCAAGCTGGAATACGTGCTGGGAGAGACAAATCAGATTGAACTACAAGAGGATCCTTCGGTCGAGGAGATTCAAGCCTATTATGAGAAGAACAAGGAAAAATTTCAGGTGCCAGAAAAAAGAGAAGGGATTTTTGTCTTTCTCCAGACAGACGACTTGAAGGAGGAAGTCGAAGTCAAAGATTCGGAGATCGAAAAATACTACAAAGACAATCTCGAACAATTCGAAGAGCCGGAAAAAATCAAGGTCAGCCGAATCTATCTTCCGTATGAGGACAAGGACCCTGGTCTTGTTCGGGCTGAGGCTCAAAGTCTCCTGGAAAAGATACGTGCCGGAGAAGATTTTGCCGCATTGGCCAGAGCCCATTCCGAGGATGAAAAAGCAAAGGACGGGGGCGATTGGGGCCTTATGGATTGGAAAAGACTTTCTCCCCAGGAAAGGAAAGAAGTCGAAAGGTTGGAATCGGGGGAATCCTCTGAGCTCATCGAACTTGAAGAAGGCCTCTCTCTCCTCAAGGTCACCGAAAAAGAGGCGGCTGTGACAAAACCTCTTCAAGAAGTCAAGGAAAAGATTGTTACTATCCTTGAAGATCAACAGGCCCGCGACCTCGCTGAGAGGAGAATGTCCCATCTAGAAAAACAGGTAAGGAAGGAGAAAAACCTGGATGTGGCGGCTCAAAAAATGGGCTTGAAGATTCGACAAACAGGACTCGTCAAACAAGGCGAGGAAATCAAGGAGATCGATCCTTCCGGAACGATCAGTCAGGCGCTCTTCAAACTCGAAGAAACAGAGATTTCTGATCTCGTTTACACTTATAAAGGTCTGGGTATTGCTCAGCTTAAAAACATTGCCCCCTCACATCAAGCCGTGTTCGAAGAGGCTCGTGAAGAAGCCAAAGAAGGACTGATAACTGTCAAGAAAAAGGAGAAAACCCTAGAGATAATTCAAAAGATCAAACAGGAGCTTACCAGGACAGATCTAGAAACGCTGGCAAAAACATATGACCTTGAATTTAAAACAGCGGAGGAGCATAAGCGCGGACAGTATTTGAGTACAGTTGGTGAGAATGAAGATGTGGACCGCTTGGCTTTTTCTCTGCCGATCGGAGAACCAAGCGAACCCGTAGAGTTCGATACTGGATATGCCCTGCTAAGAGTTTTGGACCGCACAGAGGTGACCCGAGAAGATTTCGAAACGAAGAAAAAAGAAGAAAAAGACACTCTTCTCGCAGAACATAAGAATAGATTTCTCCAGTCCTACCTGCTCAAATTAAGGAACTCGAAGGGTGTCAAGATTAAATACGATCTTTTTCTTAAAATCAACTCCGACGTCCTGTCGCGCTTTGAAGGAGAATGACCTTCTTCCTTCTCTATCTCGGGAAGGTCCTGAGCCACAATCCACTATAATCAAGGAAATGACAATGAGGATGACAAGGCTTTATAAGGCCGCTGAAAGGGCCATTAAGCAATCCCTTCGACTGCGGAGCCGAGAGCATTTCTTACTCGTCACGGATCGAGAAAAGATGAAGATTGCCGAAGCTCTCGCATATTGGGCCAAACAAAGCGGAGCCGAAACCACCACTTATTTCATGACTGAGACTCTCAGACCGATCACCCAGCCCACCCGCCTTTTCGAGGAAATGGCAGACAAGGCCACCTGCATCGCCTACATGCTTGATGCTCGGATCGAGGAAAAACCCTTCCGAGGATACATGGTTAAGGTTGGGATGAGAAACAGCCGCATCTGTATGATGCCCGGGATAACCCAGGAAATGATGGAACGTCTGGTCAACATCGACTTTAAAAAAATGGACATGTTCACGAAGAGAGTCATCAAAGCACTGAACAATGCCGATGATGTTTTGGTGGAGAATCCAGAAGGGACGAAAATTACATTCAGCGTCAAAGGACGAAAATGGGTTAACGATAACGGCGACATCAGCCGCAAAGGAGAACACGGAAACCTTCCTGCCGGGGAATGTTTTACAGCCCCTGTTGAGAAAACGTTTACTGGCCAACTGGTTATCAGTCTAATCGACGACAAACTGGGCCGCGGGGTGATGGAGTTTGAGCAGGGAAAGTTAGTACGATCGAGAGGAAAAGGCATCGAGGCCATTCTAAAGACTATAGGCCGCGATGAAACCGGCCGGACGATCGGTGAATTCGGCATCGGAACCAACCCTCGCGCCCGGCTGACCGCGAATATGTTGGAAGCGGAAAAAGCCTTCGGGACTGCCCATTTTGCCATCGGTGATTCCTACGGCTTGGGAAAGAACAGAAGCTCCCATCATTACGATGCCCTTGTCAAAAAAGTTACGATCAAGGCCAAGGGAAAATACATTATGAAGGACGGTCATTTCAGATTTTAGCCTTATTGAATATAAGCTGCAACATCTAGCAGATATTCGATGAACTATTCAGCTCCCTCTCATATATGATCCGATCAGGCCTCCAATTTCACTCGATCTCTCGCCTGTTAGAATGCGAAGGTGACGCCAATATACGTCATGATGATATTCGTTTTCGATTCCCTAATATCATACACGAGCCTATCGTCCTCCAAGAGTATTGAGCCTTCCCGCATATACTCGGCCTTCCCTCCCTTTAAGTAACGAATCCCAAAGTCCGTATAAACCCTGATCGGCGATTTACTTTTATCTCCTCTCTTTTCATAGACGCGCACCATCAGACCGCCACCAGCACCATAACTCAAGGCAGTATCACTCAAATGGACAGTACTTGCCACCTTGTTAAGACCGAGTCCGCTTTGGCTGTAGATGCCTGTTTGTGTCCACAAGTAATGGAATCCGACCAGTCCATCGAAATACGGAAGCAATCTCCCTTCCTTAGGCTGAATACGTAATAGAAGATGACACATCAACATATAGTTTCTTGTCTTGACATCGACAAAGACATCAGGAATGGCCGAGCTTATGGGTTCTTCTCTTGTCTCGTTTCCATAGACCTGGAGCCCAAGAGAGAGACCGACCCGTAGAGGAGACCGAGGAATTTTATAGATAAAAAATCCCATGCCGCCAATACTGGTTCTGTCCACATTCTCTTTGAACTCATCCTGCGGAAATCCGAGATCAAAATTGGCATTCGCTTGAAATCTTTCCAGTGAATACCCTGAAGACACGACCAAGAAGAAAATCAGGCATACGGCTGCGAATAGACTCAATTCTTTCATCAAGAAACCTCCCTCTAGATTTTCCTTCAAAGTCTATTTCTTCCCTCTGACGATTACAGGGCTACTTGGACAGAACTGCAAGCCACGTGCCAAATGATCTTAGGGTAAGAAGAATCTGCTTGGTCCCGAATTGTACCTCATAAAGGTCAATTGCCATATTTGGAGACAGACAGTATCATCAGTGACACAGGTCTCAGCTTTCGGTCCAAGAAAGGATTTAATTATTACTGATGAACTGAGAGCTGGCAACTGATAACTGAATCAACCAATTGAACAGAATTATGTCCTATGGTATATCAAAGGACAACCTATTTTTAGGGATAAACTCAACAAAATGACATCAAAATCAGAGGAAAGGAGAGACAATGGATCGGTATCGGATTAAGCCGGGAAAGAAAATCGATTTAGGCCAATGGGATCCTAATGATAAAAGCGAATTCAAAGGGAAGAAAACGGAAGCGAGGGAAAAAATTTTAGGTTTGAACATGAAACTGGAAGAGCTTCAAGAGATGCTTTATGCGCAGCATAAACACAGGGTCCTGATTGTTCTGCAGGCTATGGATACAGGAGGTAAAGACGGAACCATCCGTCATGTTTTTGAAGGAGTCAATCCTCAGGGCGTAAAGGTCGCCAGCTTTAAGGTTCCGACACCCGAGGAACTGGATCACGACTACCTGTGGCGAGTGCACAAACATGTGCCTGGGAAGGGAGAGATAACGATCTTCAACCGGAGCCACTACGAGGATGTCCTCGTTGTTCGGGTGCACAACCTTGTACCTCCCAAGGTTTGGCGCAGGCGTTATGAACAGATTAATGCTTTTGAAAAAATGCTGGCCGAAGAGGGAATGACCATCCTTAAATTCTACCTAAATATCGACCTGGACGAACAGAAAAATCGTTTCAAGGCTAGATTAGACACACCTCACAAACGCTGGAAGTTCAAGCTGGGAGACCTCGAGGAACGTAAGCTCTGGTCTAAATATATGAAGGCTTATGAAGACGTTCTGAGTAANNAGCGAATCGCAAATGGTATCGCAATCTAGTCATTGGGACAATCATTGTCAATACTCTGGAAAAGCTGAAGATGAACTATCCCCAGCCTGAGGAAAATCTAGAGAACGTTACTATCGAATAGTAATGGCAATATTCGAAAGAGATTCATCTGCGGTCGATAAAATAGAGGGCGCGTCCGCGTTTAGTTATTCTGAGCACCTTCTCTCACCCAGGTTTCAAAGGTGGCGATCGTAGTCATGTCCAAGGCTGAGCGGCTTAGAGGCATTCTGGAGCCGGAGATATCTTCGCCTTTGATCTTCCGGATCAAATAGCTGTTATCAGGATCAGACGGAGTGATCAGGTTGAGAGAAGATCGTTGTGAGCTGGGAATATTGACAATATTATTGTAGGCCTGGCTGCTCTGTAGATTCAACCCAGCCGCCGGAAAAGAACCTGTATGACAGCCAGAGAGGGCACAGTTCTGGTTGAATACAGGCTGAATATCCTGAGCAAAACTTACCGTTGTCGAGTCTTCTTTCATCTTGGTGACAAAGGCTTTGTCAAGCTCAACGATCTGTCCATCGGGATTTATGACCAGTAATGAGACGTTTTGGTTTTCAGGGAGGTTATCCGAAGGAACCAGACTCCCCATGATCTTTTTGCTATTGACGAATTCTACTGCCCCCACCTCGATCTGGGTTTCATCCACATGGATAACGACACCATTGTAAAGATTTTCTCCCTCGATATCGACAATATTGCTGTTGCCAAGGAGCAATTCGCTCGGTGAGGCCATATCCACCTTAAGAAATTTGCCTTTCGTCCCGGCAGGATTCAAGGTCACGCCCCCTGAAAAAGTGGCGCCGTTCATCTTCCCTTTTAGTGAGAGCCCTTTGAGGTCAAAATCAAAGGCTACTGTTTCGTCGGGAAGGTTCAACTGGCCGGTGAATTTTGTTCCATCGAAACTGCCGTTTTTTACCACACCAAAGTCTTCCCCGACAGAGCCTGATCCAGTAACACTCGTAGCTTGAGCAAGTCCAGCTTGGCCGACAGACTGTTTCTGGATGAGTTGGAGGATGACCGGCGTGTTGACCTGGTTTATCTTGATCTTCCCCTGCCATGCCTTTTGAAGGGTCTTGACATCGCTTTGAGGATAAAGGAAGACCACTCCTTTTTTGAGATCAGGGTCTGTGGATTTCATGTTTCCTTTGATGAATCCTTTGGCCTTTTTGTATCTAAGGGTAAAGGCGTGGATAAAATTCCCTTTCTGGGCAATACCAGAGGTCTCGGCAGGTGTTTCAACTTTCAGTATCAGCTTCTTTCCTTTTTTTTGGACATCCATCAAAGAGTAAATCTCGAATCCATTCGGTGCTGTCTTGAGACTATCTGGAAAAACCGAAAATCCTATTCCCCCTTTCTCCTGGCAGTTCAAGTTAAACACCACAGGGAAATCTCTTTTCCCGGACTGTGTTGTTAAGCGGATAAATCCTGCCCAACCTCCATCGAAAGAAGATTCAAAGAAAGATTCATTTTCCCGGGCTTGGATAAGAACAATCAGGAGCAGACTGGAGACAAAAAGAAGGAGAACAGATGTATTCCTTCGTTTCATTTTGGTACTCCTTTTACTAGTGTCATCTCAACTGACCTGCGAGGAACTAAACTATAATTCCTCATTATTCTATCGATTTTGTATAATTATGTCAATAGCTCCACTGATGATCAAGAAAATCAAATTCATCTCCCCCTACCATTGAAGAGAGATCAAGAATTCATACGAGGACAAGAATCCTTTCAGGACTCTTCCCATGCCGATGCATCCTACCTAATCATTTCTTCGTTAAAGGCCGTCTAAGGACCTCGGTGAGAAGCACCTTCACTCGGTTTTCCAACGCCTCTCTAAATCGATCTACTGACTCATTGAATCCTTCCCCAATGTAGTCTGTTATGTACATCGGCTGGCCGATATTGACTCTTATTTTTGCCGGAACAAGCAGAGGCGTCTGAGTTCCAAACATGGCGATGGGAGTGACGGGAACCCTCATCCCTTCTTCTTGAAAAAGATTATACGAAATGATGGACACACCACGCCTAAAAGAACTCACGTAAGGATGAAGGCTGTCTTTGACGACACGTCCATGACCTTGGAGGGCTATGATGGCCCTTCCTTTTTTTAGATAATCTTGACAGGCCTTTATGGCCAACCTTTTCTTTTGGTATAAATCGACTGGAATGGTTCCCACCTTGGTGATGTTGGTGGAAATATAATTAACAATGTATTCCTTCAAGGGACTGACCAGAAATTCCAGCATAGGCCCTAAGCTCTTCAGATGGAGGCGAAAGTGTTTTCTTATCAGAAAATTAAATTCTTCTTTGTTAAAGAGCATCTTGTTGGCGGTAAAAAAGATGGGACGCGGAACAATCTTGTAGACTGTGGCTATATCCTTGAAAGACCCGATATGAT
>JABAOF010009934.1_pt1 | contig 19002 bp, 15 predicted proteins | sample 7062171 | NCBI WGS metagenome assembly JABAOF01 (sample SAMN14538628, study PRJNA623070) | marine sediment metagenome | biome: marine biome [ENVO:00000428]; feature: marine pelagic biome [ENVO:01000023]; material: deep marine sediment [ENVO:00002113] | place: India: Gulf of Khambhat ...
AAAAAGGGTATACCCGTCCGGTTTAATTTTTATCGGGATGAGACGGCGGATTGCTCTGATACCATAGTTTTTGGAGATTTTAAAATACGCAAACCCCTCCCGGCGTTCAAGACGACGGCCGTAGAATTTACTCCCGAGAATGAGGGTGAGTACGACTTCACCTGTGGAATGGGAATGATGAGGGGGAAATTAATAGTCAGAGGATAGAAGAAGTCGTATAATACTAAACAAGGGGTATAAAAAAGATAAACAGCCCCTAAAATAAGCGAAAGGCAATAGGTATTATATATAAAGGAAAGAGAATGATTCGAATCTTAAATCTTATTATATCTATAAAATTAGTAAATATGCTAATATATTGTGATTTAAACCAGCTTGAATCCGGAGAATAAAGATTCAGAGGAGAAAAGAAAGAAGATGAAAAAAATTTTTTTTATGGTTTTAATAGCACTTCTNNTCTGAAATTATCTCGGAAGCGCTCGAACAAAACCCGATGATTAAAGCGGCTTATGGAGAATGGCAGGCTGCTCTGGAAAAGATTCCCCAAGCGAAATCCCTCCCTGATCCGATGGTCGGTTATTCCCATTTTGTCCAAAGCATTGAAACAAGGATAGGGCCTCAGAGGAACAAATTCTCTGTCTCTCAAAAGATACCTTTTTTTGGGAAGCTGTCCCTTAAGGGGAAGATTGCCGAACGAGGTGCATCTGTTTTGGAGGAACAGTACAACAAAATCATATCCGATATCTTGCTGAGGGTGAAGCTCGCTTATTACTCGCTCTATTGGTTTGATAATGTCGTCAGGATCAGCCAAGAAGAGAAGGAAGTCCTTAAGCGACTATCCCGGATTGCTCAGAAAAAATATGAGACGGGCATGGCCAATCAGCAGGATGTCTTAAAGGCCCAGTTAGAGATTTCAAAGGTGGATGACAAAATCTTAAACCTTGTCCAGGGAAGAAAGGCGGTTGAGGCCCAGCTCAACACCCTTTTGAACCGCTCCCCGGATTATATCTTTGGAGAGGTGGAAGAACCAGAAACAGCTCCTTTTAATATAGAAAAAGAAATACTCTACCAGATGGCCGAGGAGGGAAGGCCTGAGTTGAGGAGAGCCCATCGTCTGATTGAAAAAAACGAAGAAAGTCTGAAGCTGTCAAAGAGGAATTATTATCCTGATTTCAAACTGATGCTCGATTATATAGATATCGGTGGGGGAACGACAACCCATCCCAGAGACGGTGGAAATGCCTGGATGGGATCTATCGGTATTAACATTCCCATCTGGCGTAAAAAGCTCCATGCCGCCAAGGCAGAGGCAACCCTGAATTTAAAAGCGAGCCAAGAAAGATATACAGACATTAAAAACGATACTCTTTCCAGAGTCAACGAGTTGTATCATGAAGTGAAGACGGATGAAGAACAGATAGAGCTTTATAGATATTCACTTTTGCCTCAAGCAGAACAAGCTTTTAAGGCTTCAGAAGTGGGTTATCTGGCGGGAAAAGTGGATTTTCTTAATTTGCTCGACAGCGAGAGGATGGTCCTGATGATAAAGACAGGCTACCATAAAGCCATCGCTGATTTTGGAAAGAGTCGAGCTCGATTGGAAAGAGTGATCGGCAGAGATCTCTTAGCAAAGTCAAGAGAAGTCGCTGGTCAGAAACAATTCATAACGGAAAACTTAAATCAAAAAGGCGAGCCAGTTCTCGAAACCGGCTCACAGGATAAATCATTGAATGAGAATGACTAGAAGGAGGCTGATCAAATGAAAAAATACACAAAATTTTTGTTTATCGGGATAGGGGTAACCATCGTGGCCGTTGTTTTGCTGTTGATGTTTTCCCCAGGGGGCGAGAAGGCAGTAGAGGAGACGCAGATCGAAGCTCAAGAAACGACTCTGGCGAAAGAAATCCTGTATTATACCTGCGGGATGCATCCATCGGTGAGGGTCAGTCCTGAGGATTACGAGAAAGGAAACCAGAATTGTCCTATCTGTAACATGGGGCTTGTTCCTGTTTATAGGGAAGGGGAAGCGATGGAGATGGAGGCAGGTGAGCATGAGGCCCAGGCAGGAATAGAGACTCTGGTCAAGTTGAGTCCAAGGGCTCAGGCTCTGGCGAGCGTCAAAACTGAGGAAGTCCAGTTTCGTTCTCTTTTTAAAGATATCTATACCGTAGGCAATATGGACTACGATGAAAGGCGAGTTGCTTATGTGGCCGCTTGGATCTCGGGCCGTATTGATAAACTCTTTGTTGATTTCACTGGTGTTAGGGTCAAAAAAGGAGATCCCTTGGTGTGGATTTACAGTCCTGCGCTTCTAACCACCCAAGAAGAATATTTGCTCGCCCTTGAGACTCTGGACAAAGTCAGAGGGAGTCAAAACGAAGAAACGATAAGAGGGGCCGAGTCCTTGGTCGAGGCTTCCAAAAGAAGACTCCTACTTTGGGGAGTTAGCGAAAAACAGATACAAGAGCTGGAGCAGAGGAGGAAAGCCAATACCCATATGACTATATATGCCCCGATCGGAGGAACCGTTATCCACAAGAATGCTTTCGAAGGGAAATATGTTAAAGAAGGTGAAAACCTCTACCAGATAGCGGATCTTTCCAACCTTTGGGTTCGAGCAGATATCTATGAGTATGAAATGGCCTGGGTCAAGAGCGGGCAAAAGGTCGAAATCACGACTGCGACCTACCCTGGTGAAGAATTTGAAGGGACGATTTCTTTCATCGATCCTTACTTAAACCCGAAGACTCGCTCAGTTAAAGTGAGGGTTAACGTCCCGAATCGAGAGATGAAATTAAAGCCTGGAATGTACGGGAACGTCTATATCAACACTCATATCCATGATGGTATTCGCGGCCCAGAAAAAGTGCTCTATACCTGTTCGATGCATCCCGAAGTTGTTTCTGAAAAACCTGGCGAATGCCCTATCTGCGGGATGTACTTGGTGAAAAAAGAGGCCGCTCCCTCTGGATCGATCCTGGCCGTTCCTAAGAATGCTGTCTTGGATACAGGAGTCAGAAAGCTTGTTTACATCGAGAAAGAAAAGGGAACCTACGAGGCCAAGGAGCTGGATATTGGATCTGAAGCTACAGCTTATGTCGATGGGACCAAGCAAAAATTTTATGTCGTAAGAGCAGGACTCTCTGAAGGCATGAAAGTTGTGACCCAAGCCAATTTCTTGATCGATTCCCAGAGTAAGATTACAGGTCAAGCCGAGGCTATTTATGGAGGAGCTTTAGAGAAGAAAGAGAAGGGGAAAACCCCTCCCACCAAACATATCCATTAAAAATGGAGCTACTTGTGGAGAATAGACAACAGTTTGTACATTAGGAGATAGAGATGATCAACAAAATAATCGAATATTCACTTCGGAATAAATTCCTGATTATTGCTCTTTTTATTCTTATCATCGGATGGGGTTATTGGGCACTCAATAAGACACCCATTGATGCCATTCCAGATATAGGAGAAAACCAGCAGATCGTGTTTGTCGACTGGCCGGGTAGAAGCCCGAAGGATATCGAAGACCAGGTGATCTATCCTCTCACCATAAACCTTATGGGGATTCCAGGAATGAAGGTGATTCGTTCCAATTCCATGTTCTCTTTTGGCATGGTGAACGTGATTTTTAAAGAAGGCGTCGATTTTTACTGGTCAAGGACAAGAATACTGGAAAGACTGAATTTAGCCCAGAGGGATCTTCCCGAAGGAGTCATTCCTCAATTGGGTCCTGATGCGACGGCGCTAGGACAAATATTCTGGTACACGATCGAGAATGGTTATTACTGCCCCGACCATCCCAAGGTGAGATACAGCGAGGCCGGTAAATGTCCTGAAGACGGCAAAGAACTCGTCTTTTCTGGATATAATCTGGCCGAGCTGCGTTCTTTACAGGATTGGTATATTCGTTACCAGCTTAACTCAGTCGAAGGGATCTCTGAGGTGGCCACTGTGGGTGGTTTTGTCAGACAATATCAAATTGATGTTGATCCCAACAGGCTTCTCGCTTTGGACGTCAGTCTCCACCACATGTTCAATGCCGTAAGAAACAGTAATATTGATGTGGGGGCAAAGGTTATCGAAGAAAGCGGGGCCGAGTTTATCGTTCGCGGTCTGGGTTTTATCAAATCAATAGATGATATCGAAAACATAGTGATCGGGTCCCACCAAGGAGTTCCTGTCTATGTCAAGAATGTAGGGAAGGTCACCCTTGGCCCTGATTTTAGACGCGGCGCTCTGGATAAGGAAGGAGCAGAGGTCACGGGTGGCGTGGTGTTGATGAGATACGGAGAAAATCCATTGAAGGCTATTGAAGGAATAAAAGAAAAAATCGAGGAGATAACGCCAGGCCTTCCTCCAGGAGTGCAGATTGTATCTTTTTACGATCGAACCCAACTCATCAACCGAGCCACCGATAATCTTAAAAAAACCCTGCTGGAAGAGATTACAGTAGCTGTCATCATCATTCTCCTTTTTCTTGGGCATTTTCGGAGCAGCCTTATTGTTTCTGTTGTTCTTCCGGTGGGAGTCCTCATTGCCTTCCTCATCATGTACTATCTTAAGATTCCCTCAAACATCATGTCTTTAGGGGGGATAGCGATTTCCATAGGGGTGATGGTTGATGCTGGCATTGTCATGACTGAAAACATATCCCGACATCTGGCTTCAACCCGCGAAAATCGGCTGAGCACTTTGATCATGGCAGCTAAAGAAGTCGGTTCGGCCATCTTTTTTGCCATCCTCATCATCGTTGTTGCTTTTATTCCTGTGTTTTCTTTAAGAGGTCAGTCTGGGAAACTTTTTTCTCCTTTAGCCTTCACTAAGACATTTGCCATGTTTGGCTCTGCGGTATTAGCCATAACCCTTGTTCCTGTTATCTCTGCTATTCTATTGAGAGGAAAAATGCGACTCCCGGAGAGGAATATACTCACTCGAATCTTGATCCGTCTTTATGAGCCCGTGCTTCGTTTTTCATTAAAACATAAAATCATCGTCCTCCTGATTGTCATTATCATTCTTGGGGTGAGTTATTTTCCGCTTTCGAAGATCAAGAGTGAGTTTATGCCTCCCCTGAATGAGGGAGATTTACTATTCATGCCCGTTCTTCTTCCTGGAGCCTCGCTCACTCAGGTTATGGATGTCATGAAAAAGCAAGACGTGATACTCAAGTCTTTTCCAGAAGTCGAACAGGTTGTGGGTAAATTAGGGAGAGCTGAGACACCCACAGATCCTGCTCCTGTAGGAATGATCGAGACGATAGTGAGGTTAAAACCAAAAGAGAGTTGGCGCCAAGGGCTGTCAAGGCAGGAATTGATAAATGAAATGGATAATGCGTTGAGGATTCCAGGAGTTAGTAATATCTGGACCCAGCCCATTCGAAATCGCATTGATATGCTGGCCACAGGCATTCAGACTCCTATCGGAGTCAAAGTTTTTGGAGAGGATTTAGCTAAAATCGAGGAAATAGGAGTTCAGATCGAAGGAGTTCTGAAGGAAATTGAAGGGGCAAGAAATCCTTACGCTGAGAGAATCGGCAACAAGCCGTACATAGAAATCGAGATAGACCGAGAGGAGGCAGCCCGGTATGGGATAAAAGTGGGAGACATCCAGCATCTGATCATGACGGCGGTGGGAGGGATGAACATAACAACCACAGTGGAAGGAAGAGAGCGTTATCCTGTCCGCATTCGTTATCTACGTGAGCTGAGGGATAGTTTTGAGGCCTTGGAGAGAATTTTTGTCCCAACTCCTTCAGGAGCACAAATACCCCTTAGTCAGGTTGCTACTATAGAAAAAATACCCGGTCCCGCAAAGATATCAGGAGAAAACACGCTTCCTTATGTGAGAGTTTTTGTTGATGTGAACACCGAAGAGGTCGGGGTGGTGGATTTTGTGAGACAGGCGCAGGAGCTTGTTCAAGAAAAAGTGGACCTTCCCCCTGGTTATTATATCTCTTGGAGCGGACAATATGAGTACGAAATGCAGGCCCGACGACGCTTGATGACCGTGGTTCCCATCTGCATATTCATTATCTTTATATTGCTCTACATAAAGTTCAAGAAGTTTTCAGCGGCTGCGGTCCTGATATTCTCTTTGCCCTTTGCATTTGTGGGGGGCATCTGGCTCCAGTTTCTGCTTGGATTTAAATTCAGCACCGCGGTCTGGGTAGGTTACATCGCGCTGTTTGGAGTGGCGGTAGAAGCTGGGGTGGTGATGATGGATTTCTTGGTTGAATACTCTCGTAAAGGTACAGATGTCGTTGAAAATGTCGTAAAGGCCGCTCTGCTTAGAGTTAGGCCTATTATCATGACAACAGCAACCACCGTCCTGGCTCTTATCCCGATTATGATCAGCACAGGCGCTGGGTCGGAAATCATGAAGCCCATCGCTACACCGACTGTAGGAGGGATGGTTACAGCGACTATACTAAATCTGTTACTCGTTCCGGTCATCTTTACCTGGATTTTACAGACCCGGGTGAAAAGAAAAGAAAGATTAGAAAAAGAAAGGGATTGATGAAAAGTCGGAAAAGAACTCTTAACCATATCAAGATTAGCATAGTAAAGAAAAACCTTGACAATTTTTATCATTTAAGTAAGAATAATAATTAAAATTTAAGGAGGTTTACGGACGATGAACCGTTCAAAAATTTTAGCTTTGTTTTTGGCTTTTTCTTTCACCTTTGTCCTGTCTGGAATGGCCCAACAGCAGGCTGAGGAAAAAGTCACTTGTCCCGTGAGCGGTAAAGAGATCAAGGACATCGAAAGTGCCCCAAAATACGAGTATCAGGGCAAAACTTACTACTTCTGCTGCGAAAATTGTAAAGAAGCATTCATGAAGAATCCCGAAAACTACTTGCAGAAGAAAGCCGAGATGAAGGATGTTTATTCATGCCCGATGCACCCTGAGGTCAAGTCAGATGAACCCGGCAAGTGTCCAAAATGCGGGATGAAGTTAGAGAGGAAGATGATGGCCATGAAGCACATGCATGAACACAAACAGATGAAAATGCACAAGAAAGAAGAAGGCAAAGCTTGTTGTGCCATGATGGAATGGATGAGCTCCGAAGAAATTGATATGAATGTTGAGAATCTAGAAGATGGAGTGGCAGTTAAGATTACCTCTAAGAATGCTGAGTTAGTGAAGAAGATTCAAGAACATGCTGCCAAAATGAAGGAAATGTGTTGCCAGAAAGAGGAGAAAAAAGAAGAAGTCAAGAAGTAAGAGCTAAGATAAAACAAAAAACTTATCCCCCTTGTTCTTATGGAGCAAGGGGGATTTTTTTTCGATATTTCAATATATTGAATTAGAGCATACCCTTTTCCCTTAGCCAATCATCATCATAAATGGTGCTCAGGTAGCGTGTGGCTGCGTCGGCAAAGATGGTCACTAGCCTCGCAGGTTTTGAAATCTGTCGAGCGAGTTTCAAACAGCCCCATACTGCGGCCCCACTCGATCCTCCGGCAAAAATAGCCTCTTTGTTAGCCAGTTCTCTCGTTGATTGGAAAGCTTGCTTATCAGAAATTCTGTAAACATCATCGATCAAGCTGAAATCGACACAGCCGATCAGGAATTCATCTCCTAATCCTTCCATGAGATAAGACGAGGGTTTTATTATTTTTTTGGAGTGAAAATAATCGTAAAAAATGGAGCCTGCTGGATCAACACCGATCACTTTTATGTTGGGATCCTTTTCTTTGAGGAACTTGGACACTCCACATATGGTTCCTCCCGTCCCGATTCCAGCGATAAAACAATCGATTCTCCCTTCCATTTGTTCCCATATTTCTGGGCCTGTCGTCGTGTAATGTGTTTCGTTGTTATCACGATTATTGTGCTGGTCAAAGTAGTACCCATTAGGCGTTTCCTGAGCTATCCGGGGAGCGATATTATTGTAGCTATTCGGAGATTCAGGCGGGAGAGTATGGTCAACCCTGACCAGCTCGACGTTGAGGGAATTCAGGAATTTCAGTTTTTCGGAACTAAGGTTATCCCTGACCACCATCTTGAGTTTGTATCCCTTGAGAGCGCAGACCATGGCCAGGGCCAGGGCAGTATTTCCCGAAGAATTGTCCACGATCGTATCGCCGGGCCTGATTCTTCCTTCCTTCTCAGCCTTCTCGATCATGTATTTAGCGATCCGGTCCTTGACACTTCCCATCGGATTCAGGAATTCGAGTTTGGCGTAGATCTCGGCTTCGAGGCCTGCGGTAATCCTGTTCAGTTTGACGAGAGGTGTCTGACCGATTCCTTCCAGTATGTCGTCATAATGGTTTTTCCAGGGCATGTCCTTTCTCCTCTTGGTTAAATACGGTGAGCACAGGCATTCCGTTTTTATTAGGATTAATACTGCAGTTTATCGATAATATATTTTTTTATCCATGGAAATAATCTTCTTGAGGTTGTCGAGATTCTTTTATCTGGATTAAAATGGTATTCTATGGATGCTGTGAGGACAAAACAGAAGAAGGTGGTGGTGGCCATGAGCGGGGGAGTGGACTCTTCTGTGGCGGCTGCTCTTCTTAAGGAAAAGGGTTACAATGTCATCGGAGTGACGATGAATTTGTTTGATCTTCCTAAGGATGTCTGCAGATCAGAAAACTTGAGGAGCTGCTGTGGTTGGAAAGCGGTGGAGGATTCTCATAATGTGTCCCGCCTTTTGGGCATTTCTCATTATATTGTTGATTTAAAAACAGAATTTAAAGAAAAGGTTATTGCCGATTTCTGTGACCAGTATGCCCAAGGGAAAACGCCCAATCCGTGTATCCGCTGCAATGAATTCATCAAGTTTGAAACGCTGATGGAGAGGGCCCATAAACTGAAGACCGATTTTCTGGCCACGGGACACCACGCCAGAATCGAGTTTGATCCCCGAATCAAACGATATCTCCTCAAAAAGGGGAAAGATAAGCAGAAAGATCAGTCGTATTTTTTATATCCTATGACCCAGGAACAGCTGTCCCGGACGCTGATGCCGATCGGATTCCTCACCAAGAGTGAAGTACGGAAGAAAGCCAAGGAATTGGGATTGCCGGTAGCTCAAAGAGCGGAAAGCCAGGAAATCTGTTTCGTTCCTTATAATGATTATGCCGTTTTTCTGAGAGATCGCATCCCACAGGCCTTTCGGCCCGGACCGATCGTTGGCACTGATAATCATGTCTTAGGCCAGCACAAAGGCATCGCCCACTTCACTATCGGGCAACGCCGTGGGATGGGAATCGCCGCTCCTCATCCCTTTTATGTCCTGGAAATTCTGCCGCAGAAAAACACGATCGTCGTCGGTACTAATGACGAGCTTTATAATAAAAAACTCGTCGCTTCTCATGTTCACCTGAGTTCTGGAGAAAGTTTAAAAGAGACCATGCCTGTTAAAGCCAGAATCCGTTACAAACACCTTGAATCAGAAGCTATTCTCAGTCCATTGGACTCGGGAGAGGTTCTTGTCGAGTTTACGAGAGCCCAGAGGGCCATCACTCCTGGGCAATCTGTCGTTTTCTATGCCGATGATCTCGTCATAGGAGGCGCTATCATCGAAAAATCCCTTGAATGAAGTCAGTAACTCGATGACACTGTAACTCTGTAACTCAGATAGAAAAAAATCATTATCTTCCTGAGTCACAGTGTTACGAATTCACTGAGTTACTGACTAAGAGGAGGCAAAGATGCCTGAGTATTTGATCATCGGAGCCGATGCAGCCGGACTTTCCGCCGCCATCCAAATCCGCCGAAAACACAAAGACGCCAGCATTAAGGTCATAAACAGGGGGAAAATCATTTCTTACGGAGCTTGTGGCATCCCTTATGTCATCTCCGGTGATATAGATTCTTCCCGAAGACTCATTGGTTATACTCCCGAAAGCTTCGAAGCAGAGAGAAGAATCAAGGTTGAGATAGAAAAAGAAGCAGCAGGTATTTTTCCAGAAGAGCATGAAGTCGAAGTCAGGAACCTGACCACTGGCGAAAGATACCGCGAAAAATACGGAAAGCTTCTCATAGGAACTGGGGCTGATCCCAGAAAACTTCCTTTCTTGGATTATGAAGAAGAAGGCATTTTTAATTTACATAACATCGAAGATCTCGATCAAATCCTAAGGTATATGGAAAAAAGGCGTCCCCAGAAGGCGGCTGTTATCGGAGCAGGTAATATCGGCCTGGAGCTTGTCGAAGCATTACACAGACGAGCACTAGAGTTCTACATCTTCGAGGTTTTGGAGATTCCCGTCGCCAATTGGCCTCCCCTTATCCAAAAAGCAGTGGTGGCGAAAATGGAAGAGAAGGACATTCAGTTTTATCCGAAGACATTCATCAAATCGGTCGAGAAAGAAGGTGAGAGGTTTTCAGTAAAAACCGAGTCTAAAGAATACTTGGTAGATATCGTCTTCTCTGTCGTCGGAGTCAAACCCGCCACAGACTTTTGTAGTGACAAGCTCCATAAGCTGGATAACGGGGCCATCCTCATCGATAGGATGGGGAAGACTTCAGAGCAGGATATCTATGCCGCTGGAGACTGTGCCTCTGTTTACCATCGAATTCTCAAAAAAGATGTCTTTTTTCCTCTCGGGACAACGGCCAACAAACAGGGGCGCGTAGCGGGTTTAAACATGGCGGGCGAGAACATCGCTTTTCCAGGCATTGTCGGGACTCAGATTTTTAAATTTTTTGAGCTTTCCCTGGCAAAAACGGGTTTAAGCCTCGAAGAGGCAGAGAGTGAAGGAATAGAGGCAGAGGCCTATTCGGCGATGAGGAGAGATAAACCCGGTTATTACCCAGGCTCTGCTAAAGCTCATGTAGAGGTTGTCTGTGAAAAGGGGACAGGGAAAATCATCGGCTCTTGCGCTGTTACCGAGGGGAATGCGATCCAGTTCATCGATCCTGCCGTGGTGGCCATCACTGGGGAGCTGACCGTCAAAGACCTGGCCTGGCTCGATGCCGCCTATGCCCCTCCTTATNNCTTATGCACCAGTCTGGAATGCTCTGGTGTCTGCTGCTTTTAAAGGGTTTTTTAAGGGGTCAAGTCTCAACATTTAACATTTAACATATCCAATCATAATCATCCCCTATTTGAAGCTATTCGATATGATTGTCTTGTTTCTCGTTGAATTAGATTGTGGAGAAATGTCAAATGTTGAGACTTGACCCCTATTATCTCTTTCCGATGGCTTTGAGCTTGGATTCGATCGATGCTTCCCTATCCAGACGGTGATCCACTCGCAGGTCGATGTGAATCCTTTTTGCACCCATATTCACGATCGCCTTGTGGGCTTTTTCTACCACTCCAAAGAGAGTTGTCAAATCAGGCGACTCGATCGTCGTTGCCATCCCACCAGTTTCATGGTATAAGCCCGAGGCTTCGATAACTCTCACCGCCTCTTTGACGTATTCGCTGACTGATACTCCTTCGCTGGTGGGAAAGATGGAAAGTTCAGAGATGATCATCGTCGATCCCCTTATTATGGATTTATGAATCAAAGGAAATTTTAAATCAAAATATTATCAGGATTTATTCTTCCTATCAAGAGGGACAAAGGCTCGAAATTCTCAAGGATAATAAAAAAAATCCTTTTCCACTCGTTTAAAAGCTCCGCGGTAGATCTTAAGTTGATTATTTGGTAGAGACTTTATTGACGGGGAAAATAAAAAATATTTAGTTTTCCTGCTTTTTCCTAACCAGAGTTTTCTTATTAGAGATTTTCATGAGATCTTGAAGAGTTGTTTTTTCAAAAAGATCTCTCAACACGAAGCTCGCTTTTTTCCAGATCTCATGGGCTGCACAAATGGGAGTGCGATGGCAGTAATCACTTTCTTCGACACAATCGACAAGACAGATTGGACCCTCCAGAGCTTCGATGATCTCTATTAATTTGGTCTTCGAAGGTTGACGGGATAAGATGTAGCCACCTCCAGCTCCGCGGATGCTTTTAACGAGTTTGTTGATCTTAAGAGGAATGATGATTTGTTCTAAATAGCGGATGGAGATTTCTTCTTCCTCAGCCACACTGTTGAGGATCACAGGTTTTTTCCCTCCATTGTAATGATGAGCAAGATTCAGCATCAATCGAGTCCCATACCTTCCTTTGGTTGAAAGTTTAATCATGAATAACCTCTCGTTAATTTATTTAAATTTATTTGTATATCTTCTGATAATCAATTAATTATTAATATTGTCCTCATTCCTATTCCTTCTATGGATTTTATATATTATATATATCACATATTATTATGATATTTCAATGCTATATGCGTGGGGAAGTGAAATCCGAGAGGAAAAGATGGAAAATCTGGGTAATTGATAATAAACATAGAAAAACTCAACATAATCTTGACAATACCAAGAAAAAAACTTAATCTTGTAGATTTGAAATGAAAAGAAGAAATTTCATTAACGTCCTTTTTGGTGGGAGCCTGGCTGGGACAATTATAACTTTTCTTTACCCCGTTATCCGTTTTATGACACCTCCTAAACAGATTCAGGCCGGAGTAAACCAGGTCACAGCCGCAAAAGTAGGAGAGATTGCCCCGAATTCTTCGAAGATCTTTAAGTTCGGGAATACGCCCGGAATTCTGATTAACACAAGAGAAGGGGAGCTGATCGCCTTTTCTGCCATTTGCACGCACCTGACGTGCACGGTCGTCTATGAAGACGACAATGAGTCTCTTCTTTGTCCCTGCCATAACGGAAGATTTGATCTAGGAGGAAATGTGATCTCTGGTCCTCCGCCTACTCCTCTGGAAGCCTTCAACGTTGAAGTCTCGGGAGAAGACATTCTCGTTTCCAAGAAAGCATGACATGAAGAATTTATACAATAATCTCATCACTTACTTTGATGATCGTTTTAAAATCTCGGAACTAGCTCAATTCGCCAAGAAGAAAAAAGTTCCCGAGCACAGACATTCCATCTGGTATTATTTCGGGGGTATCTGTCTTTTTTTGTTCGTGCTTCAGGTGATCACTGGAATCCTGCTTCTCCTCTATTACACTCCCTCTGTCGATTCTGCTTATGAAAGCATCCACTTTATCATGAGCCAGGTGAAATTCGGTTGGTTGATTCGCTCGGTTCACAGCTGGAGCGCAAATATTCTGATTGGGGCTATATTTATTCATATGTTCAGTGCCTTTTTTCTCAAGGCCTATCGCCCGCCCCGTGAATTAACATGGATTACTGGTTTCTTTCTTCTCCTCATTTTCTTGTTTTTTGGCTTCAGTGGCTATCTTCTTCCCTGGAATGAACTTTCCTTTTTTGCTACCCGGATAGGGACAGATATCGCGGGTACTGTTCCCCTGATAGGAGAGACAATCAAGACCTTTATTTTGGGAGGACCCAGTGTTTCTGGAGCCACGATTACGCGCTTCTTTTGGCTCCATGTTGCTGTCCTTCCTGCGATAACTTTAGTCATTTTGGGTATTCATGTCCTTTTGGTCCAGATTCTTGGGATGAGCAAGCCTATCGGCCTTCCATATTCAGAAGTGAAAGAGGTCTCTTTCTTCCCTGATTTCATCTTGAAGGATTCGTTGGGTTGGATTCTCATCCTAGCTATTATCGGAGTGCTGTGTGTCTTCTTTCCATGGGAAATTGGTGAGAAGGCGGATCCATTCGCTCCGACACCTTTAGATATACAACCGGAATGGTACTTTTTGTTTCTGTTTACGACGTTGAAGATGATCCCCGCCCATATCCTCTTTCTAGAAGGAGAGATAATGGCGATTTTCGGCATTATGATCGGTGCCCTTATTTGGATGTTAGTTCCTTATTTGGATAGGAATGCATCCAGGGAGAGAAGGAGCCCGCTCTTTACTGTATTTGGTTATATCGTCCTCATTTACATCATTGTTCTAACGGCCCTGAGTTACTTACACCCAAAACTATAGGGATTTTATATGGCACTTAAAGTCAATCTGAAAATCATATGTTTCTTTTTTATTGTTTCTCATCTGTTATTTATGCAGACTTTTCTTCAGGCTCAGGCCAACGGCTGTATTGCATGCCATAAGGAGCTGGAAGATGAACTGTTAGAACCAGTGCAAGCGTCAGAGCTGGATATTCATAAACGAGCTGGATTAGGTTGCCAAGACTGCCATGGAGGTAACCCAGAGGAAGAGGACATAGATTTATCAAAGGATGAGACTTTTAAGGGTGTGCCCGAGAGAAAGCACATCCCTGAATTCTGTGCTTCTTGTCACTCTGATGCAAGCTACATGAGGAGTTTTAACCCTAGCCTCAGGATCGACCAACTGACCCTTTATTGGACTTCCGAACATGGTCAACTTTTAAGAAAAGGAGATGATAAAGTCGCTGTTTGTACGGATTGTCATGGGATTCACAGTATGGAGACGTCCAGTCACCCAAGATCTTGGACCTTCCCCTGGAATATCCCTGAAATGTGTAGCCGCTGCCATTCCAACGAAGACTACATGAAAGGATATAATATACCCACTGACCAGGATGAGAATTATAGACAAAGTGTTCATGCCTATGCTCTTTTTGATAAGAAAGACCTTTCTGCCCCTGTGTGTAACGACTGCCATGGAAATCACGGAGCAGCTCCGCCAGAAGTCACTTCGATTGCCTTCGTCTGCCATCAGTGTCATCCCAGTGCAGCCGATCTTTTTGCTCAAAGCCCTCATAAAGAAGCCTATGATGAGATGGGAATTGCTGAATGCGAGGCTTGCCATGGTAATCACAAGATTATCGCTCCCTCTGATGAAATGCTGGGAACGGGTGATAAAGCAGTCTGTATCCAGTGTCATGAGAAAGATTCTCAAGCCTATCTTGTGGCAGCTCAGATGAAACAGAGGATTCAAGACTTGGATGAGAGATTAAAAAAAGCCGATGTCCTGCTCTCAACGGCCTATAGTCGAGGAGTTGAAGTGAGCGAGTCTAGGTTCAAATTGAGGGAAGCCACAACTTTGCTGGTGATGATTCGAAATTTAACTCACAGTTTTTCACTCGATGCCATTGAGGAAAAGTTCAACGAAGGGGAAAAAATAACCGCAGAAATCACCGAAGAAGGGGAAGCGGCGTTGAGAGAGGCACGATTGAGAAGGACAGGTTTAGTGATAGCTACTTTTTTTGTTATTGCTTTAGCCCTTGCTCTTTTTCTTAAGGTCAGACTAATGAAGAAAAAGACTCTTGCCTAATACTCAAATATTGTTTTCTGGGTTGATTATATTAAATCTATTTAGTAAAATTTCTATTCACTATGATTACCAGTTCGATAAATAAAGTAGTATTTTTTCTTGAGATGATATGATGAACGTTTTCAAAAAAAAGACATTTAATATTCAAAGAAATTACCTCATCGTCCTTTTAGGAATCATCTCCTTAACGATCCTTGCTTTCGTTATCATTCTCAGCTCACTCTGGGGAGGTGTGGAGCAGCCCATTGCCTTTAATCACAAGATACACGCAGAAAATGATTTGGCATGTCTGGATTGCCATCCATACTATGAGGAATATGCTGCTTCAGGAAAGCCCACTATTGAAATTTGCTCAGGCTGCCATGAAGAACCACTCGGAGAAAGTAAGGAAGAAAAGAAAGTTATCGAGCACATAGAATCTGGAAAAGAGATCGCATGGCAAAGGCTTTATCGGGTTCCTGAAGATGTATATTTTTCTCATAGGAGGCACGTCATTCTTGGAAAACTGGAATGCAACACTTGTCATGGAGTTATCGGGCAGAGCGTTAAGCCTCCTTCCAAGCCTGTTAAGATCACGATGAAAAAATGCATGAAATGTCACGAAGAAAAAGAAGTTAATAACGATTGTATAGCCTGCCATAGATAGAGAAGAAGATGAGATTCTTTTTTAATGATTCATGATATTTTAATGAGCAAATAAATGAGCATAAAAAGAAGAGATTTCATTAAGGTCATTGCAGGGTCAGCCTTAACTCTTCCTTTTCTCGATTGTACCACAAAAGGATACTATTCCGAGATCAGAAAAGGCGAATGGGTGCCTGGGGAAGAGAAGTGGGTTCGATCGATCTGCGAGGCATGCCCCGGTGGTTGCGGTGTCTTGGTCAGAGTCATTGATGGCAAAGCGGTAAAGATTGAAGGAGATCCGGCTCATCCTGTTAATCGAGGGACTCTCTGTCCCCTCGGCCAATCCGGCCTCCAGTTGCTTTATAACCCAGATAGGATAAAAAGCCCCATGAAAAAGGTTGGAGAAAGGACCTCTTTTGAATGGGAGAGTATTGAGTGGGAAGAGGCTTATGAGATACTCATCACCAAATTAAAAGAATTGAAGACCGCTGGAAAAGCCCATCAGCTTGTCTTACTTGATAGCGGAAGAAGAGGATTGCTCTATGAACTCTTTGACAGATTCATGAAGGTTTTTGGATCACCCAATCATATTAATCATAATGAAGACAATACTCTCATTCAGGCCTTCTACCTCACTCAAGGGATTGATAATTTATTAGCCTATGATTTTGAACACAGTAATTATATCCTGTCCTTCGGAAGCAGTTTTTTAAGCTCTTGGCCTTCACCTGTTCAATCCATGAAGGCATATTCTTATTTGAGACAAGGGAGGCCAGGCAGGAAAGCTAAAATTGTTCAGGTCGAACCGCGTTTTTCCATAACGGCTTCCCGATCAGACACATGGATTCCCATAGAACCAGGTACTGAAGGGATTATGGCTTTGGGCATCGCTTATATCATCATAAAAGAGAACCTTTATGATAGGAATTATGTGGAGAAATTTACCTTTGGCTTTGAAGATTGGAGAGATGACAAAGGAGAAAATCACAGTGGGTTTAGAACCCTTATCCTGGATAACTACCGAACCGATGTCGTCTCAGAAATAACAGGAGCCTCTGTAGATGCCATTGTCAACCTCGCCAAAGAATTTGCGACAAATAAGCCAGCTGTCGCGATAGTTGATAACAATGCAACGAATTATTCCAACGGCCTTTATAATGCCTTGGCCATTCATTCATTGAATGCTTTAGTGGGCAGCGTGGATATTCACGGTGGAGTTTTAGTCAAGAGGAGTGTTCCTTTGCAAGATCTACCTCAATTCACTGGTGAGGAGATGGCAGATGAAGGCCTCCTTCAACCCAGGATTGACAGCCCTGACGTTGGTCAATTCCCTTTAGCCTCTTCGGTTCCAGCCTTATTCCCAAACAATGTCTTGGAAGAAAAGCCATATCCTGTCAGGATGCTCATTTTGAATAAATCTAATCCGATCTTTTCTTCCCCGAGATCTGAGGACTACCGTAAAGCTTTTGAAAAAATACCATTTATCGTAAGTTTTTCATCGTTCATGGATGAAAGCACACAATATGCTGACCTCATACTCCCAGATAAAACATATCTCGAAAAGTATCAGTGTGTTGAGAGCTCCCCTGTTTCGAAAATTGCTGTGGTGGGAATTGGCAAGCCCGTGATAGAGGATCTTTTCACTGACAGGCCGACTGAGGATGTCATTTTAGAAATTGCTCAGAAAATGGGGACGGATTTTGCGCGTCATTTTCCTTGGAGGGATTCTCAAGAATTCCTTCTTTATAAAATAGACAAACTTTCCGAGGCCAGACGGGGTATCATATTCACGGATGAATTTGAGGAGAAACAGTTAGAGCTCCTGCAAGAGCGAGGCTGGTGGGTTCCCCAATTTGCTTCAGCCCAGGAATTTAAACAGGAATTACTTAGCAAGGGCGGCTGGTGGGATCCCTCGTATGATTATGGTGTGAGGAGTTTTGTGGTGCAAACTCCATCCCGGAAGTTCGAATTTTATTCCCAGTTATTTGAACAAAAAGTGCATGAAAGTCTGGGGCAGGCAAATAAGAATAAAGAGATCGATCAGAGAATTGATGTGAGAGCTTTTAACATTGAGGCAGAGGGTGATGATGTTTTCCTGCCTCATTTTGAACAACCCAGATTTGAGGGAGATGAGAAAGAGTTCCCTCTCCATCTGTACATTTACCACCCATTAGGACTGCCGAATGGCTATCAAGCTAACCAGCCCTGGTTTCAAGAAATCATGGGATTTCATATTGGTATAACGTGGGATTCGTGGGCAGAACTCAACCCTGAAACAGCGCATGAATTGGGAATCTCCGATAACGATTGGATTTGGATTGAGTCTGCATTTGGGAAAATCCGGGCAACTGCTAAAGTCTATTCAGGGACTATGCCCGATGTGGTCAGTGTACCGTACGGTTTAGGACATAAAGCCTTGGGACAGTGGGCGCGAAATAGAGGCTTTAATCCCATGGAATTAATAAGCACAAATTTAGACGAGCTGACAGGCCTCTCTGTGAAATTATCCACACGAGTCAGGGTTTATAAGGTGTAAACAAAGGAGAAAAAAATGCCTCGTTGGGGAATGGTGATTGATTTAGATAAGTGCACGGGATGTCAAGCCTGTGTCATAGCCTGCAAAGCTGAGAATAACATTCCTTTTTCATCCCCCAAAGAGGCAAGACGAAGAAGAATCATCTCTTGGATGCGCGTTTTGCAGGTTACTGAAGGGGAATATCCCGATATGAAAATCAGATTTCTCCCTCGCCCTTGCATGCATTGTGATAATCCTCCCTGTGTCAAGGTCTGCCCGGTAGGGGCCACTTATAAGAATAACGAAGGGATGATTGCTCAAGTCTATACCCAGTGCATAGGGTGTCGGTATTGTACGAACAATTGCCCTTATACACTAAAATATTTCAATTGGTATAAGCCTGAATGGCCGAAAGAGATGGAGAATTACTTAAACCCGGATGTTTCCATCCGGGACAAAGGAGTTGTCGAGAAATGTACTTTTTGCCATCATCGCCTGCAGAAAGCTAGAGAAAAAGCTCGGGCCGAGAAGAGGAATTTGGAAGAAGGCGATTATATTCCAGCCTGTGTCCAGACCTGCCCGACCGAAGCAATTTACTTTGGAGACTTGGATGACCCGAAAAGCACGGTGGCCCTGCTATCAAGAAGTCCTCGGAGCTTTCGCCTTTTAGAAGAATTGGGGACTGAACCCAAGGTCTATTATCTTTCCGAGGGAGAATGGCATGGAT
>JABAOF010002190.1_pt1 | contig 18991 bp, 14 predicted proteins | sample 7062171 | NCBI WGS metagenome assembly JABAOF01 (sample SAMN14538628, study PRJNA623070) | marine sediment metagenome | biome: marine biome [ENVO:00000428]; feature: marine pelagic biome [ENVO:01000023]; material: deep marine sediment [ENVO:00002113] | place: India: Gulf of Khambhat ...
TGTTTCAAAGGGCGACTTTTTCAAACCGAATCCACCGATATCTCCATAGCCCAAGTCATCGGCGAAAATGAGGATAAAGTTCGGCTTTTTATCTTTATCGCCCCAAACTGCCGAGTCGGTCAGCGTCATCGCCGCAATACCGCCACCCATCGATACTAAAAAATCACGACGGCTTAAATTTTTGTCCATGAGCAAACTTCCTCTTAACTTTTTAAGCTTTTTCTAAAATAAATAAACCTGAACTGCCGCCTCCAATACAGAACTCCCTAAGCTGGACAATTTAGTTTTTCTGCAGTATTATATAGAACCAGCTCGAACAACACAATTTTTTATTGCTTGTGTTGCCATTCATAAATCAGAGAACAAAGGACAGATTTTGACTTCTGATTTCTGATTTCCTCACTGGGACGTTGAGCTGCAACGGTCCTAAGCAAGATGCTCAATAAATATTTTAGAATAATCATTTTTCCTTGCTTGGCAGCCATAAAACAGTTATAATTATCCGGATAAACAAACTTAGAGCGTCACGCTTTTTTTACTGCAGGCAGGTTGAGTAACCACTTGAGATTTGCTGGACTTGCATGATGCTTTATTTAGAAGCCCAAAGACGACGTTATGGCTTCTTTTGTAGATCATGCAATCGCAAAATTGAGCTTCTTCCGAGACGCCGGCATTTTGCAGGTCAGGCGGTATGTGGGAGCAATAACAGTAAGTGCAATTGAGGGAGATAATATAATGAAAGTAAAGAATGCAAAAAAGCAAGGTAACAAAATGGCCGGCAATTTGGGATTAGCCAAACGATTTCTTCTGATCTTAATTTCCGTGGTCGTAGTTGGTGCTATAGGTGTGTTTGGATTTTTGCGCCAAAAGGTGGGCGGCTCTGACGATTCGAATCCGGGAACGGGGCTGTTTACAGCAGAGCGCGGTGATTTGATTATCAGCGTGACTGAAAGCGGTGACATCAAGGCGGTTAAATCAGTAGATATCAAGTCCAAGGTGGAAGGTCGGAATACTATAGTCAACATTGTGCCTGAAGGTACCATGATAACCCCGGAAGATGTAAATGACGGCAAGGTGCTGGTAGAGCTGGATTCTTCGAAGTTGGAGGAACAATTGGCACAAAAGGAAATTGAATTTACCACCGCCGAGGCAAGCTTTGCCGATGCAAATGAGTCGTATCTTATTCAGGTAAAACAAAACGAAAGTGACGTTACCGCAGCCGAGCTGAAGGTGAAATTTGCCCTGATGGACTTTCAGAAGTATCTGGGAGGAGACATTGCACAGGAAGTGATTGAGAAGATGGATAGCAACCCGAGTTCAAATCCTGATATGACATCGATGATTAACGACCCCAACAGTTTAGGCGGCGAGGCCTCGAAGCGAGTGGATACCTTACAGGATACTATTCTTCTTTCCCGGGGAAACTTAGAAAGAGCCTCTGATTTTTTAGAGGGGACCCAAAAGCTTTACGATGCAAATTACGCATCAGAGCTTGATTTGAAAAGTGCTAAGCTGGATGTAGACAGGTATACAGTTCAAGAGAAAGCGGCGGTGAAAGACTTAAAATTGTATCAGCTTTATGATTTTCCCAAAGAAGCCCAGCAGTTCCTGAGCGACTATCATGAGGCCAAGCTGGAATTAGAGCGAACTCAAGCACGTGCCCGGGCCCAGCTGGCCCAGGCCAAGGCGAAACTTGCCAGCGCGAAAGCCACGTACGAAATGCAGAAGAAGCGTTTGGAAAAACTGCACGACCAGATTGAGGCCTGCGTGATTAAGGCACCTGCAGTGGGCCAGGTAGTCTATTGGTCGAGCACACAAAGATGGACCAGGGTAAAAATTGAGCAGGGAGCGGAAGTGCCCGAAGGCTATAAGATTATTACGATACCTGATGCGTCCAAAATGAAGGTCGAGGTCAAGATTCATGAAACCTGGATTGATAAGATTGAGCCGAACCAACCGGCCAAGATAACCATTGCGGCATTTCCGGATAAAGACTTTACCGGCAAGGTGCTGAAAAAAGCACCATTAGCCGATCCCGACCGCTGGCTGAATCCGGACCTTAAAGTTTACGTGACGGATGTGAGCATTGACGGAACGCACGATTTTCTCAAGACCGGTATGACAGGGAAGGTTGAAGTGTTTATTGATAAACTGCAGGACGTTCTCTATGTGCCGATACAATCGGTCGTCACGGTGGATGAAAAAGAGATGTGCTATGTTAAGGCAGGTAGAAGCGAGGAGAAACGTGAGGTTGAGACAGGATTGTTTAACGACAATTTTGTTGAGATAAAGAGCGGTTTGACTGAGGGCGAGAAAGTGTTACTTAATCCGCCACGATGGACTGAGCCAGAGTCGGCTAAAGAACAGGCGGAAACTGAGCCAGAGCCGGCGAAAGAAAAGTCGGAAACTAAGCCAGAACCGGCTAAAGAACAGGCGGAAACTGAGGCAGAACCGGCTAAAGAACAGGCGGAAACTGAGGCAGAGCCGACGAAAGAACAGGCGGGAACTAAGCCAGAGCCGGCTAAAGAACAGGCGGAAACTGAGGCAGAGCCGTCTAAATAACAGGCGTAGATGACTACATTGGTTGAAAAGCCGCTCAGCAATCGTGATTAGGAAAGCGGTTCTGAAATTATGAACATTCTTGATAATTTGTTGAAGCGAGGCAGAACGCTAATCATTGTAGCACATCATGCTCACACTGCTGGAAGGGCTGAAAGGTCCGTAAACCTTGTTGAAGGACGAGTCGAACGGCAGGAAAATAATCATAAGCGTTAGTTATTATGCAATTGTTTGGTATTAAAAGGACGGTAAAGTTAGGCATTAAGAGCCTTTGGATGCATCGGCTGCGGTCCATGCTAACTATGCTGGGTATAATTTTTGGCGTTTGTTCTGTGATCGCTATGCTGGCGATAGGTGAAGGAGCCAGCCAGGAAACGCAGGCGATCATAGCGAGACTTGGCAGCACAAATTTGATTATTGAAACGGTTGAGCCGCCTAAAGAGCGAGCCGATTCCGGCGATACAGATAGAATGCGGAGCTACGGCTTGACCTATAAAGATGCCGAATCAATTCGAAACACAATACACGATGTTGAGGTCGTTGTACCCATTCGCGAGATTGAACAGGAAGCACGATATCATAATCGCAAGTTGGGGGTAAAAGTCGTTGGTTCTATTCCCTGGTACACGGAGATTTCGCCTATTCATGTAGTTCACGGGCGGTTCTTGAGCAGTATTGACCTGCACCAACAACAGAGTGTATGTGTGGTCGATGAGCAGCTCGTGAGCGGTCTGTTCGGATTTGTGGACCCCGTCGGCAAAGATATTCAGATACAGGGTGTTAGTTACCGGGTCGTAGGTGTGGCTGGGGCACCGCCTGTTGGGGGTAAGCAGGATGATTTTGACAATGCTCTGACGGAAGCAACGGGCTCCGAAAGCAGGGCTACGGGTAGCATATATTTACCTTTGACCACCGCCAAGTCCCGATTCAGCGAGATAGATTACAGCTTTAGCGGGGGCAGCTCAAGTTTGGAAATAGTACAGCTACAAAAAATCACGGTGAAGGTTCAATCAATCGAACAAGTGTTACCAATGCGTGATATTTTGGATACCTTGCTGGCGCGACTTCATGAAGATAAGAAGGACTACCGTATAGTTGTCCCGCTGGAGCTGTTGCGCCAGGCCAGACGAACGCAGCGTATTTTCAGCATCGTACTCGGCTCAATCGCGGCAATTTCACTTCTGGTCGGCGGTATAGGAATTATGAACATTATGCTGGCCACCGTCAGTGAGCGAACGCGTGAGATTGGCATCCGCCGTGCCCTCGGTGCCAAGAAACGCGATATTATCATTCAATTCCTTTCTGAGACCTTAATCTTAACATTATCTGGAGGTATCCTGGGGATTGTTTTGGGTTCTCTTCTGCCATTGTTGGTAACCCATTTTGGTCATATGCCTACGATTATTACGGGCGGCTCTCTGCTGTTGGCTTTTGGAATCAGCGGGTCGGTGGGCATAATCTTTGGCTTGTATCCGGCCTATCGTGCGGCCAATATGGACCCAATTGAATCGTTGCGGCACGAATAGGTCTTTGTGAAGTATTGAAACGTTCATCCACATCCTATAGTGAAAAAACCAACCGCCAATAGCTTGCGTGGCGTTTAGCTGGTCCGCTCAAAGCGCCGCGTGTGCGTGCATTGCCCCATTGCCAACGCTGAGTGTATTTGGTATGATAATATCTCAAAGAATAAGTACCAATATCATTGATTTAACAACGAGAAAGGCAGGCAAGGGACCTTGTCTGAGGGACTCCGCAAGGCGGGAATCCAAATGAACCGAAGAACCAAAAAGGCAAACGTACTGACTCGTCGGCAGTTCCTGAAAAGCTCAGCGATGGCGGCAACAGGTGCGGTACTGTTCGCACCGACAATCTTACCGGCGAGAGTATTAGGTGCCGTCGCACCGAGCAATCGCATCACGGTCGGAATGATTGGAATGGGCCGGCAGGCCTATTACTCAAATCTGAAACCATTCCTGAATTCGCCTGACACGCAGGTGGTGGCGGTCTGTGACGTGGATGCCTGGAGACTCGACAACGCCCAAAAGGCCGTGGAGAAGCATTACGCCGAAGAGCGGGCTGCCGGTACGTTCAAAGGCTGTTCGATTTACAAGGACTTCCGCGAGCTTCTGGCCCGGACGGACATCGACGCAGTGATGATTTCCACGCCGGACCACTGGCACGTGCCGATGGCTGTCGCCGCGACCAGGGCCGGAAAGGACATCTGCTGCGAGAAACCTCTGACCCTGAGTATAGCCGAAGGCCGGGCCCTCAGTGACACAGTAGAGAGGTACAACCGTGTCTTCCGCACCGACAGTGAGTTCCGCTCACATTCGTTTTTCCAGCGGGCATGTGAGCTGGTGCTCAACGGGCGAATCGGCAGGGTGCACACAATCCGTACGGGCGTGCCAGCCGGTGACGAGGCCTGCGGGCCGCAGCCTACAATGCCGGTGCCGGAGGAGTTGGACTACGAGCTATGGCAGGGGCCGGCCCCATCGGCGCCATACACCGAGACGCGCGTGCATCCGCGACACAGTTATGGGCGTCCCGGCTGGATGCGCGTCCTGGATTACTGCGAAGGAATGGTAACCAACTGGGGTGCGCACCTGAACGACATTGCCCAGTGGGGCAACGGTACCGAACGCACCGGGCCGGTGGAGGTCGAGGGGACCGGCCGGTTTCCTTCCGACGGCCTGTGGAACGTGCTGCTGAGCTTTGAAATCAAGTACAGGTATGCTAACGGGGTCCGCCTGTTCTACGATATAAGCCGGCCTTACGTGCGGTTCGAAGGTGCCGACGGATGGGTGGAAGCCGATTATAACAGCCGCTCTCTAACGGCCCATCCCGAGTCAATATTGAAATCGCCGATTGGCCCGGACGAGATCCATCTGCCGCTCAAAAGTGAAAAAAGAGACTTCATAGACAGCGTAAAAACGCGCGGCCAGACACTGGCGGACGCCGAGGTCGGCCACCGAACCACCTCTCTGTGCCAAATAGGGCACATTGCTATCCAGGTTGGGCGAAAGTTAAAATGGGACCCGGACGCTGAAAGGTTCATCAACGATGATACCGCCAATCGGCTCCTCAGCCGACCAATGCGCAGCCCCTGGCGTCTATAGAAGTGAGTGGTGAGTAGTGAGTATTCGACTCACCAATTAACCAATTAGCTATGAGGATTAAGATATGAAAAACAGAAAAACTAAAAAGTCAGACGTCATAACCCGCCGAGTTTTTCTCAAAAACTCGGTAGTTACTGCTACAAGCACAATTTTATTAGGGCCGACAATCGTGCCGTCTTCGGTTTTTGGCGCCAACGCACCGAGCAATCGCATAACATTTGGCTGTATCGGCGTCGGGCGGATGGGACTCGGCGATTTGAGAGAAATTCTGGGATTCAAACAGGCCCGGGTCATCGCCGTATGTGATGTCGATTCCAAAAGGGTAGAATATGCCCGGCAGCTTGTAGAAAAGCATTATAGTACAAAAGGCGGAAATAGTAATTACAAAGGCTGTGCAGCGTACAAGGATTTTAGGGACCTGATTGCACAGGATGATATTGATGCGGTTTCAATTGCTACGCCCGACCAATGGCACGCGCTGCCCGCGATTGCCGCCGCCAAGGCCGGCAAGGATATTTTTCTGCAAAAGCCGCTGACCCTGACAATAAAAGAGGGACGCGTGCTGAGCGATACGGTTCGCCGTTACGGCCGTATCTTTCAGGTCGGAAGCCAGCAGCGCTCCGATTCGAGATTTCGATTTGCCTGTGAGCTGGTTCGCAACGGCCGAATCGGCAAACTAAACACCGTCAAAGTCGGCTTCAGTACGGACCCATCCACGAGTCCCCAGCCGCCGATGCCGGTCCCTGATTGGTTCGATTATGATATGTGGTTAGGCCCCGCACCCTGGGCTGCTTATACCGAGAAGCGGGTCCATCCTCAAAAGGGCTACGACCGACCGGGCTGGCTGCGAATCCAGGACTATGGGGCCGGTATGATTACCGGCTGGGGCAGCCACCACAACGACATTGCTCAATGGGGAATGGGGACAGAATACACCGGCCCGGTTGAAATCGAAGGCCAGGCCGAATATCCAAAGGATGGTCTCTGGAACGTGCACGGTGACTTCCAAATCGAGTACACATACGCCAACGGAGTAAAAGTCATTTGTGCCGATAACAAAAAGAACAAACAAGGTATTCTTTTCGAAGGAACAGAAGGCTGGGTTTACGTCAAGCGCGGACAAATCGACACCGAGCCAAAGTCATTACTTGACTCGACCATTGGCCCGAACGAAACCCATCTCTATAAAAGTGATTATCACAAAGCAAATTTCCTTGAGTGTATTAAATCACGGGCTGAGACTATTGCTCCCGTCGAAGTCGGGCACCGCTCGTGCAGCGTCTGTCTATTAGGTGACATTGCTATGCGGCTTGGCCGAAAATTAAAATGGGACCCCGAACAGGAACGATTCGCAAACGATGATGAGGCTAATCGAATGCTTTCCAGGCCGATGCGCAGCCCCTGGTGTCTGTAAAATTGATTATTGCTTACTGGTAATAAAAAGCACTAAGCACTAAATCCGAAATCCGAAACAAATTCAAAATTCTAATGTTCGAATTTCAAAACTTATTGTTTCGGTGATTTGAATATTTACCAGAAAAGAGGGTAATATGAATCACTGGATAAGATTCGTTGTAGTGTTACCGATATTTATTGGCGGCTGTTCTTTGACTCCTGTGGAATCTGGTGCTAACGCGCAAACGGGCCCGCAAAACGTAACAGCGAAGCTCGAAAAGAATCATATTACAGTTACCGTCGGCGGAGAATTATTCACATGCTACAAATTCGAGTCGTCTTTGAAGTATCCGTATTTCTGGCCGGTAAATGGGCCGGCATCAGGCAGCTCTGTCACTACCGAAACATCGGAGCCGTATCCACATCATCATTCGCTGTTCTTCGGCTGCGACCGTGTCAACGGCGGAAACTATTGGCAGGAAGGCAATGAGCGCGGCCAGATAGTCTCACAAGGCCCAAAGCTCATCAAGGCTTCGGGTAAACGAGTTGTTTTTACCGATACATGTCTCTGGCAGTCCGCCACGGGCGGAGATAAGGAACCGGTCATCCGTGACCTGCGGCGCATTACTATCACCGCGCCGAACAAAGACCTGCGATTCATCGACTTCGAGATTAGCCTGAAACCGCTGACGGATGTCCGTATTCTCAAGACGAACCACTCTTTGTTTTCGGCGCGGGTTGTCCCGGAGCTGAGTGTCAAGTCCGGTGGCACACTTATCAATGCCGAGGGTAAGACCGCCGAGAAAGAAACATTCGGCGTTGCTTCGCCCTGGTGCGATTACTCCGGAACGCGCGATCCGCCTGGGCGGATTACCGAAGGCATCGCAATTCTGCAGCATCCGGACAATCGCTGGTTCCCGAGCAAATGGTTCACCCGTGATTACGGCTTCTTCTCACCGACCCCAATGTACTGGCTTAAAGATGACCACCTTGACCTGCCTGAAGGTCAGACGCTTACTTTACGCTATCGTGTCGTCGTCCACACCGGCGATGCTGCAATGGCGGGAATACAGAAGATATTCAGGCGCTACAAACAGTCCGTCAAACGCTACCAGGTGCGAAAATTACACTCGGAGATTGTGCGACGTAGCATTCTGTCAAGACGGTATCGATAGATTGTTGTTTTATTATAACTCAGGATTCGACATTTATTTATCATTTAAAAAGGGGCCTATACCGAATCAATCAGTATAGACCCCGAATTAACGCGAATTTACTATATCAACCCCATAATCCTAACTGCCCCCTAAATCACGCGGCTTAGGGCGCCGGAGGATACAGCCGAATATCATCAAAGTACATCGTACCTGAACCGCCGGCTACCGGATTGTTCTTGTTACCAAGACCAAGGGAAATCGTATCGACATTGGCAAGGTTCACGCCCTGGTCGGCAAATAACTGCAGGTCGATATTCCACCGGGTCCACTCACCTATCTGCGCTGCATCAGGATTATCATTAGTAACGATCNNCACGCCCTGGTCTGCAAAGGCCTGCAGGTCAATAGTCCATTCGGTCCACCTATCTATCTGTGCTGCATCAGGATTATCATTAGTAACGATCGCATTGCCATTGAGAGCAACATACAAAGCCTCAGCAGCGTTGTCCGATTCGCCTCTGAACCAAATCGTTAATGTGGTCACACCATTCTCCGTCCAGTCACGCGGATAAGTCAATGTCAGAGTCGCCTCAGAGTACCCAACACTGTTGTCGTAGAAAAGCGGCATCGACTGGTTGCCTCCGTGAACGATAGTTTGCTCAGCAAAAGGAGGAGCGTCATAACCAACTAAAGAACCGTTTNNCTATCCAGGCGTTAAATATCCTGTTGCTCTTGGGGTCCTCGGGATCAAGGTCATTGTAAGATTCGAAATCGTCCACGACAAGGAAGTTGGCTGTCGTAAAGCTCCAGAGGATGCCCGGCCACGGACTATCTGGATTGGTGTCATTGACCTCGTCAACACGCCAGTAGTAGGTAGTATCCCACAGAAGCATTCCGGGATCATAGCTCTCAGCACCAAGGTCCCTGGTGCCTTTATACTCCGGCGAGCCGGTATCGGCATTTTTCACGGCATCTTTATCTGTTCCGAAATAGACCTCATGCGAAGCAGCAAAGACACTCGGCGAGAAGGTAATAATCTGTGTCTGCTTTACATCCACAGCCCCATTAGCCGGGTTTGGATTGCCGACGGCACCCTCGGTAGTAAAGCTCCAGACATCACCTTTGTACGTCTCGATTGCGTCGAATTCATCGACCCGCCAATAGTAAGTCTTGGCCAATTCAAGTGTGCCGGGTTCATAGGTCGCAGCTCCCTGAGGGAGTCCACCAGTGGCGTTTTCCACCTCGTCAAAATTGTCGCCAAAATATACGGTGTGCAATTTCGCACCGAAACCTGCCGTCCAGCTTAGGTCTGCATCCGGCTCTACCTGCTCGGCAGCATCAGCAGGGTCGGGATTGTATGCGGTTTTGGGAGGGACACTAAAGCTCCAGACATCGCCTTTCCAGGGACTATTCGGGTCGGCGTCATTGACCTCATCAATTCGCCAGTAATATGTCACGCCGGGAATAAGACCATCCGGATAAGGAAATCCGGGAAAGCCTACAACAAAAAACGTATCGGTTTGGTTGCCCCGGAACGTGCTCTCGGCGCCGTCGTTCACATCGTCGAAATTCTCGCCGAAGTACACATCGTGCGAGACGGCAAAATCTCCCGGTCTCCAGCCAAGGTTTACCCAGGTATCTTCAATTAAAGCACCATTGGCGGGATTGGGGCTTGAAGCCTGCCCGAAGCCACCCACGCCCATCATGATACTGGGAATTTCATCTTCGCTGAGAGCATGATCATAAATCGCAACTTCGTCAATAATTCCATTGAAGTAGTACCCGCCCCTGCTTCTTTGTCCGATGGTAACTGAAGCTGTGTTTTCCGGCATCGTTCCCGCATAGGCCCACTCATCCGCCAGCTCTCCATCGATGTAACACTTGAAGATGTTCCCGTCGTAGGTTCCGGTAAGATGGTGCCACTCTTCCACCGGCGGCGACTGGGGAGCGCAGGTATCTCTGCCCGCATCATCGTAAAACTGCCAATAGATAACACCCCCGGGAGTTTCCGTTAATTCATAAGGCAGGTCGTTTGCCGCCCACCCCCCTTTGCTGACAATGACCAATTCCCCGCTGGCGTTTGCTCTCATATAGGTCCAGGCTGAAATTGTGATTTCATCGGTGATTGAGAGAAGGTCATTGTGAGGGATTTCAACGGAGTCATCGCCGTCAAAATCCAGGGCACCTCCCAGCTGGCCCTCAACCCACTGGGGGTCGCCGTTAAAGGTGCCATCCAGGCCGTTCCCGCTTGAGTCGTAAGCAATTGTCCCGGAGCCCTCATCAAACTTCCAGTAAGCTACCAGATCGGCTGAGACATTGCCGGCTATGCTCAGGACCAACACAAAAGAAAATAAATAAATTAATTTTCTACACATAATAATCCTCCTTCATCCCGTCCCGTCTTTGCCGCAAGGCATCCTGCGGACGACGGGCGGGGTTCATAAAATTAATATTGATTGTTAATTGAAATGCAAAAAACATAACCGCCAAGCACAATGCTTCCGCTGCAACTCTGTGCCTCGCATAATAACTCCTCCTCTATCCGTAAAATTAAAAAGAATTGTGCCCACATAAAGACTAAAATCATGGGTGCCCGACTGCGTGGGCACAAAATCAATCTTATTTATACCAAATTAGCTACTTTCCGGTCAATGAAAAATATTGGGCGAAGTTACACTTTTTTTTTAGATTTAGCTAGCACTTGGAACTTGTTCGCTTTTGCCGTTACAGGAATCTCTTACTCAAAATGAAGCTTAGAATTTTCAGTTGAATTGCGTGCCGAAGTAATATAGAATGAAGTAATCAAATTGATAATGGAGAAAAGCCATGAGTAAGCCGCGAGCATTTACTCTTATAGAGCTTCTTGTTGTTATTGCCATCATTGCTGTTCTAATGGGGATATTGATGCCTGCGCTCAAGAAAGCGAGAAACCAGGCCCAGAGCTCAGCCTGCCAGGGAAACCTCAAGAATTATTCGCTGGCGGTACAAATGTACGCTCACGACTATGACGACAGGTTCTGCCACCCCGGCAGCTGCTATTTCTCCCAACTCGAACCGTACCCTAGTGAGGCGGGCGACCGGTGGAAACGCTGGTGCAATGGAAATGTGTATCTGAGGGAGCATCCGGAATATGCCAGCGAGTTTTTTAAGTATCTGTCCGAGGCGCGGGCGCTTATCTGCCCGACGTTTAAGCGCCTGGCCAAGAGCACGCGTTTTCACTCAGACTTCGCGGATGAGAGCGATGGCGTTGAAAACTATATGCCCTGGTACAATTACAGCATGAATGCCTATCTTGGTATGAAGGACGGGAAGTGGGGCGTGCTCAAGACCCTGAACGTGAAGAACCCGGCCCAGATATTTACCTTTGCCGACGAGGGCTGCCTGGTCAAGCCAGGCTATTTCTATCAGGGACTCAACGACACCGCCCTGTATCCGGTCTGGCCGACGAGTGAAGCTCCAAGCTGGGTTGAGCGGGCCGGCGGCAACAAATGGAACGTTAGGCCCGGCCCTGCCTCTGAGGGTGGTATGGGTGAGTTCACTGACGCCATAGCGGGCTTCCACAATGCGCCCACGGCGGATCCCGTGGGAGGTAAGGGCAACGTGTCTTTTCTTGATGGCCATGTAGGGGCCCACCCCACAGAGGAGTCTTTCGCTTTGGCCTGGCCTTATTAGAGCCGCTATCAGTTGTCCAAAACATTATTTCTCCTGTCGAAAACAGAACTCACCCAAGTCGTTCGGGCTGGCTGCTCTCCATCGGCATTTCAAATACTCATTGCCCGTGAAAAGCAAGCGAAAGAGGATGCGTAATTACTCTAACGATTTGCCGGTGACCTGCTCGGGCAAAGAATCGTTTGACTTACAGGGAGCACTACGGCTAATATTATGTCGAAAAAATAAAACATAATATTTTTCAAAATTTCTGTCGAGCATATATGGAACTGTTTGGAACGAAAGGAGGCAAGATCATTGGGTGATATTTTTACGAAACTAATGGTTTTCAATTGTCTATGGGTCATTTTGTCTTTGGCATCCTGTTCGACTTACGAAGCAGACTCTCGGAAAACTTCGCGTCAGGAACAAGCAACGTTTCCTGTTACTATTGATGTTGATGTGTCTAAGCCAATCGGCAAATTCCGCCGAATCTGGCGTTTTTTTGGAGCTGATGAATCGAATTATGCGTACATGGAAAATGGAGAAAAGCTGGTTCAGGAATTGGGGGAGCTTGCCCCACAGGAAGTATATTTTCGGGCCCATAATCTGTTGACATCCGGCGATGGTACACCGGCACTCAAGTGGGGCTCTACGGGGGTGTATCGTGAGGATGCAAATGGCAATCCGGTTTATGACTGGACAATTTTGGACCGGATATTCGATACTTATCTGATACACGGGGTAAGGCCTTATGTAGAGATCGGTTTTATGCCAAAGGACCTTTCCATCAAACCGGAGCCTTATCAGCATAAATGGAATCCGGACCTGGAGTATAGGGAGATATTTACCGGCTGGGCGTATCCTCCCAAGGATTATGATAAATGGGGGGAGTTGGTGTATCAGTGGGTCCGGCATTGCGTGGACAGGTACGGTGCTTCAGAAGTTAGGTCCTGGTATTGGCAGACATGGAACGAAGCGAATATTCCTTACTGGCAAGGTACCCCCGAAGAATTTCATAAGCTTCATGACTATGCGATTGATGCAGTACGACTTGCGCTTCCGGAGGCCCGCGTTGGCGGCCCGGATACGGCCGGGCCGGGAGGACAATTTATGCGGGATTTCTTAGAACACTGTTTACGAGGTACAAATTACGCGAACGGCAAAAAGGGGACCCCGCTTGACTTTGTCTCGTTCCATGCCAAAGGCAGTCCGAAGTATGTGGATGGTCATGTGCGAATGGGTATGGACAATCAACTTCGTGACATTAACAGGGGATTTGAAATTATTGCGTCCTATCCGGAGCTGAAGGGCATTCCGATTGTTATCGGTGAATCCGACCCGGAAGGCTGTGCTGCCTGCCAGGGCGAACATTTGGGCTACCGCAACGGTACGATGTATTCCAGTTACACGGCTGCAAGCTTTGCCCGGAAAATGGATTTAGCGAACAAGCACGATGTAAACTTGGAAGGGGCCCTGACCTGGGCCTTCGAGTTTGAAGACCAGCCTTACTTCGCGGGATTTCGTTCATTGGCTACGAATGGTATTGATAAGCCGGTACTGAATGTTTTCCGAATGTACAGCAAGATGAGTGGGCAGCGCTTATCGGTAAATAGCAGCGGCGCGGTTCCGCTCGATACGATACTCAAAGAAGGAGTGCGCGAAAAGCCGGATGTTTCTGCTCTTGCTACCTTGGATAAGAATAAAGTATGTGTGATGCTGTGGCATTACCATGATGAAGATATTCCAGGTCCGCAGGCGGATGTTAAGCTGACGTTAAGTGGTCTGCCTGTTCGCTCCGGCATATTACAACTTTGGCATTATCGCATTGACCAAAAATACAGCAATGCGTATACCTTATGGAAGAAGATGGGCTCACCCCAGCAGCCGACAGCGCAGCAGTATGTTCAGCTTGAAAAAGCCGGACGTCTGACGGAAATCGATAGGGGGCAATCCTGTCGTGTGGAAAACAATCGAGTCGTATTGGAAGTTGATATGCCGCGCCAAGCCGTATCGCTGCTTGTATTCGAGTTGAGTCCAAGAAACAATTAAGGATTCCTCTCATGAATCGGCGTGATAGGATTCGAACCTACGGCCTCCTGCTCCCAAAGCAGAGACTGGGCTTTTCTAACCTCTTGACAATAAACAGCTTACTACAGGCTGCATAAGGACTTCGACACTGTTTTCAAACTGGCTTGAAACCGGTTCTATGGACTATTTTTAAACTGAAATTGCCACAAAATTGCTAACCGGTTTTTGGGATCTCGGGGGTTTCGAACGCCAGTGTTTTCGCTGAACCCGGAGAGATTAACAGCTTTGGACACAAGCACAGCATAAAACTGACTTATCATATATTCACCGAAGTCGAATCTCTGTTGAACAGGATATCTGCTCTACTGAAAGCAGGATTCAAGATGGTCACAGTAATTACAGACCACGCTTGGTTACCTTTGCCAAGGGGGCTACCAAAAGCAAACTTGCCTCACTATTTGGCCAACAGACGCAATTGATGATTTGGCGGCAAAGCCCTGAGGGCATTACCCGAATTGTAGTTTTTGGACCGCTCTTAGGTCATCTCGAAGGGCTAATACGGAGTGGTCGTAGGTATGAAACGCGCCCCCGCTATTAACCTCTGGAGATAATATTCAGACCTGTTTTAGGTCGTGAGCTAACGCAACGGTTTGAAGAGTAGGAGCCAGCCCAATGGTGAGTAAATGACCTTAAGAAACTGGGATTTTGAGCTGAAAAAAGGGTCTGGATTTTATCTGGAATGAAGATATAAGCCATCAAATCGGGCAACAAGTCAGGGGCTCAAAGGGTCTTAAAATCCCCTACTTTCTGGACTGATTAGGAGAAATGGGTACCTTGAGGACAATTTCATAAGCCCATGGGGGTATTTAAGTGCCCACCTAAGGTATTATTCATCATGTTTTTCGCCAATAAATATCAGTTAGTCGTTTCAGGCTTATCACATAGCAACTACCGTCCTATAATTCGGTTCTGAATAGAAGGCAATCATCAGGACGACCCAGTACCTTAAAAGGTGTTTCAAAACTGCCCAAAATCACTTTTTTCAATATTGATAAATCGATTTATTATAGTTTTGAAACCTGTTCAACTGTAGTAGAGAAACTCACCAGTGTATCCAAGTGACTTCAAAGGGAAAATCAACTAAATATTCACAGCCAACGAGCCGTTATTAGCAGTAGAGATATGCGTGACGAAGGGAAGTAAGATGAGAAATGATGAGACCAAGTGTGCTGTAAACATCCAGAAAAGTGTGTCGCATGGACTGGAGATATTAACGCTAAACAGAGAGACGTGTCAGGAATATTTTATAACTGCAGTTCCCCAGGGCAACGATTGTGTGGAATCGCTGTTTCAAAGAGTGGCAGAAGCTGTTCAAGAGAACAAGGCGCAAGTTGTTTCGCAAGAAGTATTTGGCATATTAGATAAGAATGGCAGTAGAATGCAAGCACTCAAGAATGCTTTGGGTGGTTTCGAGGGACCGGTGACATGGCTTGAAGATGGACATGCTAAGAATCTTTATGGTACACATATTTGGGCGGTTTCTGGAATACGGGTTAAGCGATTGGGACTGGATGGCAGAATAGTGGGCAGCCTCTTCGAAGACGACTACGCGCAATATTGTCATTTAGACGGATTGTTGCCAAGAGATGCTTCGCGGTTGCGGAGCGAACAGGCGGCTGAGATATTCGAACAGATGGACACGGTGCTTCTGGCCAACGGAATGGATTTCAATCATGTGTTGCGGACATGGTTTTATAATGATGATATTCTGGACTGGTACAGCGATTTCAACGAGGTTCGTGACAGTTTCTTTCAAAAGAAGCAGGTTTATGAAAGACTTGTACCAGCCAGTACAGGAGTTGGTGGGCGTAATGCGGCCGGAACAGCGATTGTAAGTGGTATGCTGGCAGTGAAGGCTAAAAGTGAAGGGGTAAGAGCCTCTGTAGTGCAGTCTCCGCTGCAGTTTCCTGCTGTCAAATACGGCAGCTCATTCAGCCGGGCGGTAGAACTTGACTTGCCGGATCGTCGGCGATTGTATGTTTCCGGCACGGCCAGAATAGACCCGGATGGAACGACGGTACATATAGGCAATCCGGAGGCCCAAGTGACACTAACAATGAAAGTAGTACATGCGATTCTGGAGTCACGAGGCATGAGCTGGATCGATGTTACCAGAGCGTTGGCCTATTTCAAACATGCTGAGGACACGCCGACATTCGAAAAGTGCTGTACACTAAACAATATTCCACCGTTACCCGTAGTAATGGCGGAAAATGATATTTGCAGAGATGAATTGCTATTCGAGATCGAGATGGATGCTATTAAGACAAAATAAAGAATTGTCACAAAAAGGTGGAAACATGTGTCTGTGACAGAAAGAAACGATGCTATATACAAACTTTAGGCGGATTTGTATGCTCAGAGTAAGGCTAACATGGCTGAGGTGTTAATTCACCTATACGGAAGCATTTCCGGCAGTTGTATTTTACTTGCCTGATTTGCTGTTTCTAAATATGATTCAATTAAGGTACTTAAGTTTTTCTCAGGAGATTATTGCAGCACCGGTCGTGATGAATTTCATATCTCATATAAATAAAAAACAGTGGTGAAAAACTCCCGAAATATGTACTTTTCCAGCTGTAGAGCAAAAGGATATTGAGTGAAGATGGCCCTTTTTGAGAATAATGGAGACCGTCGGAGATGCTTTATAAATCTCCATGTCTTCTGTTTTGTCCTTGGATTGAGCACAATTGTTTCACAGGCTTCAGGAGAAAACACAAAATCACCATCGTCTTCGCGCGGTCATATTGAAAATGCCATTATTGTAACACAACTTCCTGTGACTCATCCTATGACGCATCGACCAACCGAGACGGCAATTGAGCAACAAGAATCCATAGCTAATTGGCCTTTGCGGGTAAACTTAGGTAATGGAGCGCGCCTTGTTAAGGTAAACCCGGATTTCTCCACAGAAGTCATGAGCCATGGTTTTCACAGTGCATGCGATCCAGAGATTTCATTCGACGCCTCACACATTCTTTTTGCGGGGAAAAGAACTCACACTGACAATTGGGCCGTATTTGAGATGGGGATAGACGGCTCAAATCTAAGACAAGTTACTAACGGGGAAATCCCCTGCCGGAGCCCGGGCTACCAGTCAACACTTTATACAATTGTGTCTCCGAAGCCCTGGCAACAATTAACTTTTGTCGGTTCAGAAAATGGGACCCTGAATCTTTATTCCTGTAAACTCGACGGATCAGAGGTACGCCGCCTAACCTTCAACTTATCCAGCAATATGGATCCATTCCTCATGCCCGATGGTCGTCTGCTATTTGCAAGCTGGCGGCGCTCCTCATCCTACACCGAGCTACTTGGATGTATTTCCTTATTTGGTATCAGCATTGATGGTACGGATTATGCGGCCTTTTCTAACGACAAGGGTAAGCAAATAAAACATATGCCTTGTATTACAACAAAAGGCCTCGCTGTATTTATTGAATCCGATAGGCTTCAATGGGACGGTGCCGGTAGCGTTGGGTGTGTACACATCCGAAGGCCGCTTCATTCTTATCGACAGATAACCCGGGAATTCGACGGTCAGTTCCATTCGCCGTCACCACTGCCTGATGGTAAGATTCTTATATCCAAGAGATCACCGGACGGTACGGATACGCATGGTGTTTACAGCCTCGGGCCTTCCACTGGACAGCTTGAATTGATTTTTGATAGCCCAAGTTATCATGATATACAGGCGAAAATGGTGTATCCGCGTCCTGAACCAGATGGTCGATCAAGTGTGGTTACGGAAAAGGACCCCAACGGTAAACTTTACTGTTTGAATGTTTATGTTTCTGACTTCAATAGGCCGGAATGGATGCCCCCTGGAACAGTAAAGAGAATTCGTGTCCTTGAAGGAATCTCTTCGGCAGACAATATTCCCGGCTCACACACTTCAAGCGGCACAGAAGCTACGAAGTCCTCTTGCAATGGAATCTATCCCCAGGTGCAACAGCGCATACTCGGCGAAATAGACGTCGCAGAGGACGGCTCTTTCAACATTGAGATACCAGCCAATACCCCTATTAAACTTCAGACGCTTGATGCCGACGGTATGGCCTTGCGAAGCTGCGACTGGATTTGGGCCAAGAATCATGAACCGAGAGGATGTATAGGTTGTCACGAAGACGGTGAACTTACTCCGGAGAATGTCTTAGTCACAGCTGTAACTCGTCCCTCAATCAAGCTTACATTACCAGCGAAGCGAAGGCGAACGGTCGATTTCCGGCGTGATGTTATGCCCATCATTGCAAAAAAATGTGTTCAATGCCACAATCAGGCCGACTTTTCTCTTACCCTTCCGAACGACACATCTTCGGTTACAAGTACCGATGGAAAGGCCTATCTTCATCACAGCTATGAGAGTCTTCTTGCAGCGGAGAAACAATCAGGCTATGGAAAATATGCTCATCCAGGAAGGGCGCGGACAAGTCCACTTATATGGCATATCTTCGGGCGAAACACTTCAAGACCGTGGGATAATACGTTTTCGCAGAAAAAAGTATCTCAGATGCCACCGGATGGGCAGCAGGCTTTGACCGAAGATGAAAAACGGACCTTCGTGGAATGGATTGATATGGGAGCTTTGTGGGACGGCATTCCGGGGCCGGATGACCTTCCAGGATACAAACAGAATAGTGAAGGAGGTGGTAAGTGAACTTGTATAGGTTTCTGATATTTGCGCTGGTGTTTCAGATTGCAACAGCTTATACTGCAGCCCAAACTCTACCGGTTTTTATCGATGTCACGAAAGAGGCTGGTATTAACTTCAAGCATAGCTACGGGGATTTTGACCTAACTAATATCGTCGAGGGTACCGGCGCCGGAGCAATGTTCTTTGATTACGATGGTGACGGGTGGCTTGACATCTATTTTGTCAATGGTTGTTGGCTGAAAAATGTCAACGACAATCGGGGCCGAGGACTAAGAGAAAAACTTAACAACTCGTTATATCGAAATAACGGAGATGGAACGTTCAAAGACGTTACTAAAGAAGCTGGTGTCAACGACAAGGGTTATGGAGTT
>JABAOF010031625.1_pt5 | contig 18984 bp, 16 predicted proteins | sample 7062171 | NCBI WGS metagenome assembly JABAOF01 (sample SAMN14538628, study PRJNA623070) | marine sediment metagenome | biome: marine biome [ENVO:00000428]; feature: marine pelagic biome [ENVO:01000023]; material: deep marine sediment [ENVO:00002113] | place: India: Gulf of Khambhat ...
TTCTTTTGGGACAATTCTTTTTTTCATCGGCTCCTAGAAAATATAAAAGATCTCATCTTCTTTTTTTTGTCTGCCTCGGGGGTGCCAGGCTCTTCTGAGTCTTCGCTTTTCTCTTGGACGGTCTCGATGGGCTTTTTTGGGGGGCTGCTGAAGCCTTAACGGATTTGGTTGCTTTTTCCTGCTTCCCTGGGGCTTTTCTTTTGCTCGATTTTTGGGGCTCAGCCTTTGTTACGGCAGGTTTGTCAGAGGGTTCTGAGGCCAGTAACTCCGCCTTTTCTTCCACCTGGAGCGACTTCATAATTTTAACAAATTCTCTGGCGATTTTCCGGCTTGATTTTAGCACCATTTTATCCAATTCCTGAGCAGAGTCCTTATTCACTCGTTTTAAACGGTTTTCTATACTCCGGGCAATCCCACTCTCCAAATCCATCTGCATCTTTTTGTAGGCTTTAGATATCCGCTTGGGGTAATCAAAGAAAATGAGCTGTCCATCACCTTTTCTTATGTTTTTCCAGTTTCTCTTACCGAATCCAATACTGACAATTCCTGTTTTAGGAATAACTTCATGAAAATCCTTGATTAAATGGGAGGCCAAATCAGAAAAAGAGGGATCGTGGCCGAACAGCATCACCGACTCATGTTTATCCTCCACCTTCTGGATGAGTTGGACTAAGGATTCCGGGCTCATCTCCGAATACAGTATGTCGTTGACCACGATCTTCTGGACTGGATAATCGAGTGCTCGGGCGAAAACATGGGCTGTCTCCAACGCCCTGTTGGCCGGGCTCGAAATCATTAGATCGGGAATCATTTCCCTCATTTTGAGTCTATCGGCCATGTTTTCCGAATTCTTCATCCCTTTTTTCACCAAAGTTCTCCGAAAATCTGGCAAATTGACTTCACGACTCACCGCCTTGGCATGTCTGACCAAAATCAGTTTTTTCATTCTCATCTCCCTCACGAAATAAATATTGCAGGTCTTCATTTATGGGATAACCAGCAATGATTAAATATAAGAGCGGTAGAATATTTTAAAATACTTTAGGTAAAATATCAATAAAATAGGAAAAGCTATACTATAAATGTACGCATCTTCATTTCTGTGATACGAGAACAAATAAGTTATGGATAGGTGTAATGAAGGCGAGGTCCTACCTATCTATGCCGCATTGGGGTGCGGGCGGTCTTCGTCGAAGCCTGTGCCCGCGTAAGCGGGTAACGGATCGGTCCTCGCATTTAAAGGATCTCATCAAATAACACCTTAATCACGAAATTGGAGATGCTTCCGCTATAAATCTTCTCTTTATTTCATGATCTCTAACCAGGCTTTGTGATATCTAGCCAGCCTTTCTGAGTCTTCTTTAAATGATCCCTTTGTCTGAACTTGATTCAAGTTGTCTTCCAGGTCAGCCAGCTTAACTCTCTGGGCCAGGACATTCTTTTTGGCCCTGTAGATGTGGTCATCATAAGAATCGCCACTCCTCTTCGTTAAACAATCCAGAGCTTGGACGACCTCCTCCGAAAAGCCTTCGTGACGCAAGTCATCGAGTGTCCATTCACTCTTTTCTACGACATCATGGAGAACAGCAACGATCATCTCTTTCTCAGATTCCATCCTGACCATCATTCTCAGAGGATGAAGAACATACGGATCACCGTAACGGTCTTTCTGACCTGTATGGGCTTTGGCCGCTATCAGAACAGCCCTGTCCAGAGTAGCCATTGTACATAATTTATAAGACAGGCTGATAGGACTGTCAATCGAATAAAGAGGAAACCTTCCCGTTCAATAAAATCTATCCATATTTGGTCAAAATGAACGAAACTGCCTGAAATTTCGTACTAACAATTGAGGAGGTAAGAGTGATGAATGCCATAAAAATCGCAAAAATATTTATATTTATCCTCATAATCGGAGGTGTGGGAGGCTGTGTAGCTGTAGGGGAGCTAAAAGAAGAGACGCATACCGTTGAATTGGGGGAAATCGAGAGCGCCGAAATCAACCTCAGGATGGGTCAGGGAGAGTTAAGAGTCGACAGCGGAGCTCATGAGCTTATGGAAGGAACTTTTCTTTATAACGTGAGAAGATGGAAACCTGATATCGACTACTCAGATTTTGCTGGGAAAGGAAGGCTTGTCATTCGACAGGGAAGACGGTCAGGAATCCCGGTCGGGAAAACGCGAAATCGCTGGGATATAAGTTTGAGCGATGAGATTCCTATCGATCTTGTCGTCGACTTCGGAGCTGGAAAAGGTGTGCTTGATCTCCGCGGCCTCGATCTCCAGTCTCTTGAAATCGACATGGGTGTTGGGGATCTGACCGTGGATCTCTCCGGCGATCTCGAACAAGATTTAGATGTGACAATAGATGGAGGGATCGGAAGTGCAAAGGTTTACCTTCCCGAGAACATTGGCGTTCGCGTCAATGTCGATAAAGGGATTGGCTCTGTTCACGCTAGAGGAATGATGAAAAGTGGAAATTTCTACACGAACGAAGCTTTCGGGAAAACCGAGACGACGATCGATATCGAAATCGATGCAGGAATAGGCAGTATCGATCTGAGGCTCAAATAATCTAGAGTGCTTTCAGAATCCTTTTCCTGAAATAAACTGACAGTATCCGTACTTGATCGGGCCCAGCTTGGTCGTTTCGCAGGGAAAATCAGGACATTCAAAACACAGCTTGACCTCTCTCTGGAAAGCGCAGGTGGCGATCTGACACATCTTGTTTTCTTTCGGCGTGCAGCCTTGCTCACCATTAGGACATTTTCCCTGAACCATCATCGGACACTTTTCACAAGCAATCCCACAGACGCCAACTTTCATCATGATTTGCTCCATCGTTGATAAAATGAATTAGTGGAAATCTCGATCATAAAAGACAAATCAAAGTATTTCCTTGAAAAGATCGGCTAGCCGCTTGATGCCTTCTTCGATCTGTTCTTCGCTCGGGTAAGAGAAATTCAATCTCATCGTATTCTTTCTGCTGCGGTCAAAATGAAAAGCGGAGCCGACCACATAAGCCACCTTTTTCTCGATGGCTTTGGGGAATAATTTTTCGGCGTCCACGTGCTCTGGCAGACATAACCATAGAAAGAGGCCCCCTTGAGGATGGGTCCAGTCGATTCCCAAGTCCTCGGGCACATACTTCTCTAATGTATCGAGCATGATGTCGCGTTTTCTGCGGTAGACCTCCACAATCTTTTTTATATGTGGCTTCAGAAGATCTCGTCGGCAGAATTCGTAGATGATAGATTGGGCTAGGGGAGATGTGCATAGATCCGCAGGCTGTTTGGCCATGACCAGCTTATCCATGATCGCTCGGTTGGCGATTATCCAACCCATCCTCGTCCCAGGGAATAAGATTTTAGAAAATGTGTGGAGGGAAAACGCATAGCCTCTCTTATCCATGGCTCCAACCATGGGTAAGGATTCGCCTTCGAATCTCAGTTCCCGGTAGGGGCTGTCTTCGACGACGATCGTTCCATACTCATAGCAGAGGTCCAAGATTTTTTCCCGCCGCTCCAAGGACATCGTCACTCCGGAAGGATTTTGAAAATCAGGGACGATGTAGATGAATTTTATCTTCTCTTTTTTCCCAGCATACTCTTTCAAGATCTCCTCGACCCTATCCACATCCATTCCCTGCTTGTCAAGGGGAACGCCTATGAACTTTGCTCGATGAGCTTTGAACGCCTGCAGAGCCCCAAGATAGGAGGGCAATCCGATGATGATCGGGTCACCCGGATTGAGGAACACCATGCCTATGATATCCAAGGCTTGCTGGGACCCGGAGACGATCAGAATATTATCCTGATCGATCTCAGCTCCTTCATCCTCTCTCATCCAATTCACTAGGTATTCAATCAACCGGCTATCCCCTTCGGTTGGCCCATACTGAAGAGCCAGTTCCCCCTCTCTTTCCAAGACGGTCTTCACCACATCTTTCATTTCCTCCACAGGAAACAGACCGGGATAGGGAAGTCCTCCCGCAAAGGAAATCACCCCAGGCTGTCTTGTTAACTTCAGCAGCTCACGGATTTCTGAGCGCCTTAAAACCTTGGAGGTTTCAGATAGTAAATCGGGTAAGATATCGGCTACTATTTTCATGAAATTATTCCTCCTGGTTATTTAATAAAATTTTCGTCCCCTGTATGTATACGTCCCTGGCGAAATATCGTTCACCTTATTTCAGGAGATATATTTTCTATCATTTTTTTCAATATCTTTCCAGATATCTCGTCGTAAAATATTCATCCTTGATTTCCGGGTTGAAAAGTATTTCGTCGATCTTCAAAATGGATTTACGGCCGTTCTGCTTGTTAATCATGACCATATGCATCGGCTTGTACTTGTGGTTTTCCGGATCCAGCTCTTTTACCTCTTTGACAGAAAGTTCTTTATGGAGATCTCCGTCCAGATCGTAATAGATGGCTTGCCTTATCACAAAATCTTCTTTGGCGATGTAGCCGATTCTTCTGGAAAATCCGTTTTCATCGGCGATATCATCGTCCACAGGGATCATCTCTATGACCCAGCAGAGCGTCCCTTCCACCTCTTCTTCCCCCTTCATCTTATAGGTGAAATCTTCAAGAATCGGGGGGGCCATATCCGCGTAGGAAAATTCCGACCCCATGAAGTTCTTGGCCTTCTCGGTGCTGACGATACGCCTCGTTTTTCTAAGCGCAGGCATGAAGAGCCACATATCATCATCCTTCTTTTCATAATCAAAGGTGAGAAGTCCAGTGCCTTTAACATCCGCTGGTCGGAGAAAACGGATAAGCCTCTTTTCGGTTTCTCCGGCGTCATAAAGTTTGGTGACCGAAGCGATCTCCCTGACGCGTTCCCTCCCTTTTTGATCGATAATGGTCATCGTCGACATGGCCTCCGAGCCAGCCAGTTTTGTGGCTTTGAACGACCTGTCCACAATCTGCTCCGCTGTTAGTTCATTCTGGTCGTGGAGTAAAGATAAGCCAACACCTACGGAAAAAGCCATAAAAAAAATAAATATTTTGATTCTTTTCATTTAATTCCTCCATCAGGCTGCCTTTTTTGGGGTTCAAGGAATTTGGGCCTTATAACAATACACAGCGAAGGAATCAGGATTAAGGCCCCGACGAGACAGGAAAAAATGGAGACGATGACCAGAAACCCAAAAAACCGGACGGGCATGAAACTCGAACTCATCAAGGCGACGAACCCGACGATCACGGAAAGGGCATTGAAGACTATCCCTCTGCCAGTGGTCACGAGAGTTTTTTTAGCTGCCTCGGGCGGAGCTAATCCATTGGCTCTTTCTTCCCTGTATCTCCAGAGAAAATGAATGGTGTAGTCCACACCCACTCCGATCATGATCGAACTCAGCATGGCTGTGGCGATATTCAACTCGATTTGAAAAAAGCCCATAAGACCAAAAAGTACCATCACAGAAAGGGCCAGAGGGATGGCTGAGATGAGTCCAGCGGCTACAGAGCGGAATAAAACCATCAGAAGGATTCCTACGACCAGGATCGCCAAAGAGAGGGAAAGAAACTGTCCGTTGACGATCTTATGGGCCATCTCGGAGAGGATGTACCCGAAGCCCCCGACGAGCCTGATATCCTGATCGTCCTTGACTCGATCCTCGATCTTGTTGATAACCCTGTTGAGGCTCTTGGTGCTGGCTGTGTTAAGGCGGGCTGTTACCATGGCATTCTCGTACGGAAAATCCACCATTTTTTCAAAGTCCTCTGGATCTCCACTCATGGAATAGAGTTCAAAATACTGGGCAACGGCATTCCGTGTGTCAGGAATCCGGTCGTATCCCTCCTCCGATTCATCATTCAGGGCGCGACTCATCTGTCGCACCACTCGGGCCACCGAGGAAGTATTCCCGACTTCGGTTAATTCTTCCAACTCCTTCTCCAGCTTGTCTATTTTCTTCATGATTCGAGGATCTTTGATATCTCCTTCGAAGACCACAGTGAGATTCTGGGCCCCACCGAGATGTTTATTGATCAAGTCAGAAGCATAAGGGATAGGATGATTATTCGGATAGTACTTGTTCGGATCGGTATCGATGATGACAAAGAAGATGCCGATAGAGATGACCAAAGCTGAAAAAATTGCTGCTGCGATAATAATTTTCGGTCGCTTACTGACGATGTGTCCGAACAGCTCCAACATCCGCTCGAGAATGGGTTTCCTCTTTGGATTCTGGTTGGGTCGAATGACTGGATTCGCCTTGGGCAGAATCGAAACAAAGGCCGTGATGAAAAAAAGACTGGCTGCGAGGGCAAATACAATGCCAGCCGCGGCTAGGACGCTGAGCTGGCGGGCTGCGACGATGATGTGTCCCAGCAGACACAACATGCCAGCCATGGTTGTCAAGCCGGTGAGCAGCACAGGTTTGCTCAGGCTATGGAATATGTTCTTGGCTAGCTCCTGTTTAGTGTATATGTTGCCTTCTATGTTGTATTCCTGGTAACGGGCGATCAGATGAATGCCGTAATCATTGGCAATGGCGATGAGCATGACCGGAAGGACAACAGTGATGATATGGATCTTCCATCCCAGGAGAGGAATCAATCCCATAGAAAAAAGAATGGACATCACAACAACGATAAAAGGAAGGACAACACCCCGAAGCTGCTTGAAGCAGATAAATAGGAAGACGAGCATGATCATCAGGCCCAGGGGAAGGAGCCTGCGTAGATCACTCTGGATGTTCTTATTGAAGTGATACCTAATATAGGGAAGGCCACCTAAGATAACCTCTTCCTCGCCTGGATTTTCCTTTATAACCTCCTGAATTTCACCGATAAGAAAAGTATCAGACACATCTGTCTTGAGGAGAGCGATGACCGCCGTCAGAGTAAAATCTGCGGAAACGACCCTCCTGTAGACCAGATCATTCTCGATGATTTCATGCCTCAGCTTTTCCCTTTGGTCATCCGTCTTCGGGATGCGTTTCACGGCAGGATTGACGACCATAGCCCCATCTTCGGCTTTTATGTCTTTCAACTCGAAAAGGCTCATCACCTTGTCCACTCCTTTAATCCGCTTTATTTGCTTGGATAAACTCTTGGTCCGCTTAAGCGTTTCCTCTCTAAGCACATCCGCGGCCCTGATGATAACCATCATCATTTCTGTTCCACCGAAAATCTCGTCGATGAGATCGGTGTTGACCCTTGATGTCATATCCGAAGGAAGCATGGTTTTTATGTCGGATTCTATCTCAGTCCGCGGCAGCTGACTGGCAAAGACGAGAGTGAGGACTATGAAGAAGACAATGATGATCCACCGCAAGCGAACAATACAGTCGGCCAGTTTACTCATTGCGCAAGCCTCCCTGTTCTTTCTGTCTGCGGGAGATGATGCCGTGAATGCCATCTAAAAATAGAATAGTTATAGTCTCTGTAAACTGTTCATAGTAGGTGTCGTCGAATTCAACTTCCAGAACATGCTTGAGCACGGGCCTCATCCTGAAATTGGCGAATATAATCGCCATCAGACTCGGCCCGACCATGCCCATCAGGAAAGTATCTGGGGGATCCACTCCAAACCGTCTAATCAATCCACTGAATCCTCCGTATCAAAGCCATGATTCTTTCTGCCTTAAGCTGAGCAATATCCGGCACATCAAGAGGAAGCTCGTTGTAGGTGACCAAGGCCAGTTCTGTGTTTTCCCTGACAAAATTGACGATGTCTCGGATCAGGTTTCGCACACATTCTTCGGGAGACAGCTTCTCATCATCAACATCGCGAAAAAGCTCGGAATAGCGGTCAAAAAATTCTTCGACGATGGCCTTGAGTATCCCGACTTTTCCCTCAAAATAGTAGGAAATCATGGCCAGATTGACATCGGCCGCGCTGGCAATCTCGCGCACCCCAACTCCCGCATAGCCTTTCTGAACAAAAAGAGAGATGGCCGCATCCAGTATTCTTTGTTTTGGTGCCATGTTTCTTTTATTTTCCATCGTCTCCTCCTTACCTGGACTATTCACGAGTCGAGTTTGCTGCAGGGATAGGCCGGGTCGCCTGAAAGGTAAAAAATGCTGATTAATACTAAAAACATTCCTTTGTAATAATGAAAATTTTTATTTATAGCGATATCAGGATGACATCCTGATATCGCTGTAATTGCTAAAGCTATCAGCATTTTTTATGAATAGTTCAGGCTAAAAAGAAGCCCTTAGTTCCACGAACACAGAATTCAACGTGGAATCAACGGTGTCGAACAGAGTGTCTTTTTGACCTGCGAATACTTCTCCCCCAACTATCAGATTAAGGGCGTCGGTGATATCGTAGGTCAGCTTCGGTCTTAACAAAAATTCCTCCGACGTGATATGGATGAGTCCCAAAACCTCAACCCTCATCGTTTCATGAAGCAGTTTCTGTTCGATTCTGAAGGAGAGGGAATGGCTGAGCTCGTACTGCTGGGAGGTGATCAGCCTGTTTTTGAGGGCGAGTTCATAGCGAGGAATATCTGAAGGCAGGAGGGGCTCTTCCAGTTCCTGAAAATTAAAAACGTAACGTCCGACGTACTGCAGGATGACATTAAAATTTCCAGAAAATTCTCTGTCTACCCCGAGGATGTATTGAAGGTCCGGATTGGGGATATGGATGTACTGTTCATGATCTTCATGCGGTTTTCTGTAGGCTAATTCTCCCCTCAGCCCGTAGGAACCTGCAGTGGTCTGAAAATCGGCACCGAAAATATTAACCCTGTAGGATTTCGGGAAAACCTCAATAAACAGATTATCGAAAGCACCGGAGAGGATATTCCCTGAGATGCCCGGAAAAGGGTTGTGACCGTTGAAATAAGAAAGGGAGCCGTCAAACGAGGGCATCTCAAGGTTCAACCGGAGGGCCAGGGCGCTGTTTTTGACTCGAGCGTCTGGATAATCTGGGTCGATAAGCACCACACCAGAAGGAAAAGGAAGGAGGTCAGTGGGGATATAGGATGATTCATAGACAGGCACCCAGATCGCTTCGATCCGCATTGGATAGAGGTTATAGGTGGACCGGATGAGAAAGTTGGCCTCCCTCCGATCATCTTCATCAGGTGAGCGTACCAACAGATCTTTTGGAGTGATGTTGTCTGTGGGATTTAGGCCGTCGGCTCTTCCCCAGACGACGATCTGATGTCCGATCCTAAAATCGAAAGGACCGGCGTAAACGTTTAGGTAGGCTTCACGAAGATCGACTTCAGAGATAGATTTCCTGAATTCATTCCCCCTGCGGAATCTGATCTCGGCAAAAGCATCTCCAAAACTTTGCTTTCGCACTTTAATTTTCAACGAAGCTTCACCATACCCGCTTTTCAACTCAGCCTCGCTGACGTCAGGAACTTTACCGACAAAAAGCACACTCCGGAGATAACCGGTCAACTCATAGGGTTTCTCTTCTTTCTTAAATCGTGCTTCAGCCTCTTCGAACAGGCTTTGGGCGGGAAGGAGAGAAGAGAAAAACGCGATGAAAACAAATCCTATCAGGTTTCTCTTCATCGAAACCTCCAATAGAGCACGACTTAATCAAACGTTTGTTTTATTACATCATAAGAGTCAAACACCCGTTTGTCAAGATTTTCTTAGGAATCGCTTTTCCTCTCGTTTCTTCAAATATCTTTTTCCAATTTCATCCCTGAAAAACAATGCTGGAGCGAAATTTCGGATTGACAGATTCAGGAATGTGTATTAAATCTGAATAAAGCCCTGGCTGACATCATGATTCATTCCTAGGAGATCGACAATGCTCAAAATTTCACATCTCTCCAAATCCTTCGATTCCCTGAAAGCCGTGGATAATATCTCCTTTGAAGTCAAGGAAGGCGAAATTTTCGGATTCCTCGGCCCGAACGGAGCGGGCAAGACGACGGCCATTTCGATGATATCTGGACTGCTCAAACCCGACGCCGGCAAAATCATCATTGACTCTCTTGATCTGGAAACCCAACTTAGAAAGATCAAGAAACTCATGGGAGTGGTTCCTCAGGACATGGCCTTCTACGAAGAATTATCTGCCAAGGAAAACCTTATATTCTGGGGAAAGCTCCAGGGAGTCAGCCGCAAAACCCTGGATGATCGAATCAGTTATTATCTAGAGAAAACGGGACTGCTGGGAAGAGAGAATGATCCTTTAAAAAAATATTCTGGAGGCATGAAGAGACGCATCAACCTTATCCTGGGTCTCATCCACCAGCCGCGTCTCCTCCTTCTGGACGAGCCGACCATAGGCATCGATGTCCAGACAAAACTTAATATCTATGAAGTCATAAAGGAGGCTTCTTCGCGAGGAACGACCATCCTCTACACCACGCACAACCTCCAGGAAGCCGAAGAGCTCTGCCATCGTATTGCCATCATGGATCAGGGAAAAATTCTGGCCATAGGGACTCTCTCGGAATTGATCCAGATCGTAGGCGAAAAGGATATCGTTCTTATCACTGGAAAATTCGATGTAGACCAGGGACAAAAAATCATATCGGGCTTCAAAGAGGCGAGCGTCATATCGCTCCAAGAGGACAAAATGGTCATTTCTCTCGAGGCATCGAAGAAAATGACCCAACTCCTCGAAGAATTCTTTAAAGAGGGCATTTCCATCGATGATGTCTCGATCAAGCAGCCCAACCTGGAAAGTGTTTTTCTCAAGCTCACCGGAAAGGAACTTCGAGAATGAAAAATGTCCTCCTCCTGACCAGAAAGGATTTCAAGAGAAAATGGAGAAATCCTGTGGTTATCATCGGATTTCTGCTCATCCCGTTTGTCTTCACCCTGATCTTTGCCTTGGTCTTCGGCGGTGCCGGAGAAGAGGAAAGAACACTCCCACGTATCTCTGTAGTCACGGTCGATAAAGACAAAAGCCTCCTCTCCCGATTCTTTCTCAGCTCTCTCTCACAGGGAGAACTCAAGAAACTCCTGAGTCTGAAGGAAGCTGAAGAAGAAGAAGGAAGAAAACTCCTGGACAAAGGCAAAGCCTCTGCCCTTCTCATCATCCCCGAAAACTTCGGCGATCGTCTCTGGGAAGGCCAAGAGGTCGAGATCCTCCTCCTCAAGAATCCAGCCGAACAGTTTCTCCCCCAAATCGTCCAGGAAATTTGTGATACTGCCAGTCTACTGTTCTCATCCTTGTTTTCTGTTTTTTCTGAGGAGCTAGATATTATCAAAGGCTTCGTGGACGACAATCAATTTTCGGACGAGAACGTCTCGATGATATCCCTCAAGATCAAATCAAAGTTCGAGGGGATCTCTAAGTATGTCTTTCCTCCTGTTATTTCCCTCACGGAAAGAACTAAGGTCGAGGAGGAACAAGAGGAGGCCCCTGCCCTCACAATTTCCAGTTACATTCTTCCCGCCATCTCGGTCATGTTTCTCCTGTTTATCTGCAACGTCGTCTTCGAGGACATCCTCAGGGAGAAAGATTCGGGCACTCTGCTGAGGATGACCATTTCTCCGATGAAATTATCCGAGTTTATATGGAGCAAAATCGTCACCGCAGCCGTGATGGGGATGATCTGTACGCTCGTTCTCATCGTCCTTGGGAGGATTTTCTTCTCCATTCAGTGGGGAAATCCTCTCTTGGTCATCTCTATCGTTTTTTGTTTGAACATCATGATGGCCGGCTTTATCGCCTTCCTGTATTCCTTTGTCCGCACCGAACGACAGGCGGGAGCCGTCCTTTCTTCGGTCATACTTATCATGTCTATGCTGGGAGGAAGCATGATTCCTGTAGATAACTACCCTTCTTTTATCCAGAATTTCTCCAAACTGACCTTGAATTACTGGGGAATCCAAGCCTTTCACAAAACAATGCTCGACGCTTCGATAAAGGACATCTTTCCCATCCTGTTGGGGATGATCATCGCGGGTCTTTTCCTTTCCTCTTTTGGCTCCTATTTTCTCAATAAAAACCTGAGAAGAGGATTGCTCAAATGACCTTTTGGACTATCGCTGCCAATGATTTGAAAATAACATTCAAGGATAAGATGTTTTTTTTCTGGCTTCTGGTCTTTCCCCTCCTCTTTTCTGTCATTTTCAGCCTCGCCTTCCCAGAATCCTCCCCGGAAGAGCGAAAGGTGACTTTGAATGTTTTGGATAAAGATAAAGATATTCTTTCCCAGGCTCTGATCGAAGAACTCACTAGCGAGAAATATGCTGTCAATGTTCTTAAGGATGCGGTAGAGGGTAAGACGAGAATCCTGATCATTCCAGAAAATTTCACTAGGGATATCTTGGCTGGTCAAAAGGCAGAACTCATCCTCGAAAAAGAATCAGGGAGCTACATGGAAGCCTCACAGGCAGCCTATGCCAACATCTTGAAAGCTATCATTAAAATCTTAACCAAGATTGTCTCCATCGATCCTCAAGACGCACAAGATCTTGAGGCTCGGTATGACCAACATAAGTTGAGAAGGCTCATCTCCCTTAGAGCCGAGAGAGCGGGCCAGATCCGCACTATCCCCTCTGGTTTCAATCACACGATTCCCGCTATGTCTGTGATGTTCATCCTGTTTACTGTGCTAATGTATGGAGGTATTAACCTCCTCCAAGAACGGCGAAAGGGCCAGCTGGAAAGAATTTACTTATCACCAGCCACTTTCACGACCATCATCTCAGGAAAGTGGCTCAGCCGTCTCGTCCTGGGAATGCTCCAGATCGGAATTCTCTTCTTGGTCGGAAAAATTTTATTCAAGATCTATCTTGGTCCTTCTTTTCTGGGGCTTTTCCTGGTAGCGCTCTTTTTCTGCGGGACCATCGCCGGGATGAGCATCCTGCTCGGGAGTTTTATCCGGAAGGAAGAAATCCTCGTCGTCTTCAACATTCTCTTTGCTAACATTATGGCTTCTTTGGGAGGATGCTGGTGGCCTATAGAATTGGTTCCCAGAGGTGTCCGATCAATAAGCTATATCTTTCCCACGGGCTGGGCAATGGATGCCTTCCATAAGCTGATCTTTTTCGGCCAGAATCTGGATTCCATCCTGCTTAACATCTTGATCCTGATTCTTTTCTCTTTTGTTTTCCTTATCTTAGCCGTCAAATTCTTTAAATTGAGAAGAGCCTAATAAATCACGATAAAACTCGGTCCAAACAATAGAGTGATGATCCTGGTTCAGTTCCTCTCTTTCAAGGAGAAGACATGCCTGGCCTGAAAGACAAGGAAATCGAGCGCAAGTTTATCATCGAAAGCCTACCACAAAACTTAGATAAATATCCCCGTCATGAAATACTCCAAGGCTATCTGGCTATCATAGAGGACGGGACAGAGGTGAGGATAAGACAGAAGGGCCAAAAACACTATCTGACAGTCAAAAGCGGTGGTAGATTGCAAAGAGATGAGGTCGAAATAGAGCTCACCCATGACCAGTTCACCCGGCTCTGGCCTCTAACCATCGGAAAAAGGATAGAAAAAGTCCGGTATGAACTCGAACACGCAGGGAACCTGATCGAGCTGGATGTTTACCGCAGCTCTCTCAAGGGGCTCGTCACCGCCGAGGTGGAATTCCAATCCATGGAAGATTCAGAATCCTTCGTTCCACCTGAATGGTTTGGGAGGGAAGTCACTCAAGACGAGAGGTACAAAAACAAAAGTCTTGCCGTCTCCGGGCTCCCGAATGATTCCTCACCCTCATGAAAAGAACCTGTGGCGGTGTTCTGGACTGGCTCTGAGATTTGATTTAGGAGATGGCCAGATCACAGGAAATTCATAAAAAGCAGACAAAATGGAAGACCAAAGCTGGATTTATAACCAATCGGGAGTCATTCCTTTCAGGTATGAGCAGAACGAATTAAAGATTCTGCTCATCACGTCTCGAACTCGCAAACGCTGGATAATCCCGAAAGGTATCGTGGAATTGGATATGTCTCCGATCGAATCCGCTGCCAATGAAGCCTTCGAGGAAGCCGGAGTGAAGGGAAAGATTTATCCGAAGCCGATCGGGAAATTCCGATATCAGAAATGGGGCGGCACGGTCACGGTTCAAGTCTATCTTCTCGAAGTGACAGAAATCTTCGCCGATTGGCCCGAATCTTTTTTCAGAGAACGCCGGTGGTTGAGCATAGAGGAGGCCGAAAAGCTCATCGACAGGAAAGCCCTAAAACAATTTATCCACCATCTTCCCTCATATATTAATCGTGTTAAATTAGGGCAGAAGGAATAGGAACACAACTCCATCGCCTCGGTTAATCTTAGATGTAATAAATCCGATCGAAGACATTGCCAAAATCGTCATGGATATTAATATCTATGCTGGATAGAATAGGGAGAGGGTTGGGGGGTGAGGAAGCCCCTGTGAAGCCTGAGCGGGGGTCAGGCTTCATCGTGAAGAATGGAGACGTTCCCCTCCTTTCCCTCTGTTTGCCATTTGGAAAGAANNAAAATTAATCACAAGAATGCCTTTTAAACAATGGAAAAAACAAGAGTCTTATACATCGAAGACGAGGCCGAACAGCGCCGGTCTTTATGCCGCCTCATCCGTTCAAAGGGCTTCAGAATCACGCCTGCTTCGTCGGGTCAAATCGGTTTAAGCTTGTTCAAGAAACGGAGCTTCGATGTCGTGCTGTGTGACCTGAATATGCCCAGAATGGGTGGCTTGAAGGTCTTGGAGCGGATGAGAAGAATCAATCCTGACATTCCTGTTATCATCCTCTCTTCCCATGGAACCATCGCCCAAGCCATAAAGTCCATCAAAAAAGGGGCTTTTGACTTTATCCTCGAGCCTCCGAACATAGACGAGGTCGTAACCACCATCCACCTGGCCATCGAAAAGACGAGATTGGAGAAAAAACTCAGAGAATCCGAAGCCAGCCTGAGGATGATCGTCGAGAACGTTCCGGATATCATCTACTCCCTCTCTCCGAAGGGTAATTTCCTGAGGATGAGTCCATCGGTGAAGGCCAACATGGGCTACTCTCCCTCCGAACTGATCGGGACCTCTTTCTTCGATTTACTCCATCCAGACGACAGAGCGCAGGTGCAGAAACGGTTCTTAAAGGCCATGAAAGAAGCGCACAAGCATATCCGAACGGTTGAATTCCGGATGATGACCAAGTCAGGCGAGTTCCGACATTTTGAGGTCCGAGGAAGGATTATCACGGAAAACGGAAAAGCCATCAAACAGGACGGCATAGCCCGGGATGTGACGGAGAGGAAACATTATGAGCTTGAGCTCAAAAATTATTTCAAAGAACTCGAAAAACTGGTCAAGGAAAGAACCCACAGGAACAAAGAGCTCGTTTCGATCAAAGAGCAGCTCGAACAGAAAAATGCCGAGATGGAAAAACTGCTTCAAGATCTGTACAAGAGCCGAGACGAGCTGCAGGCTATCCTGGATACCTATCCCGATGTGATTATCAAGGTTGACCAAATGGGTCATCTGACCACAGCTAATAAAAACATGGACGATTTCTTTGGTGTCAGCAGCAAGGATGTCCTCAACAAGCCTTTCAAAGTCTTTCTGGATAAAATCAAGGATAGCTTCGAAGATTTCGACAGGTTTCTTAAGATCACTAATGAGATGCTCTGCTGCTCTCCCGATGAATTGATAAAAAAAGAATTTGATATCGCTCAGATGCTGGAACAAACGGTTAGACAGATAAAGCCCAAAGAGAGAATCATTCTCCCCATCAATATTCCAGTCTTCGACAGGAACAAGGTCATATTAGGAAGCATATGGATTTATCAAGATGTCACTCCCATCAAACGGTCTTACGATCAGATCCATACCATTGTTAACGCCTCCCCCATCCCTCTGCTCGTCAGCCGCATATCTGACGGAAAGATCTTATTCGTCAATGACCATCTGGCCAAGTTAGTTGAATCGACACCCAAGGATTTGATAGGCAAAGGCACACCAGACTTCTATTACAATCCCGAGGATCGGAAGATTGTGTTGGAGAAACTGCACAAAGAAGGATATGTACATAACTATGAGATGCAGATTATCCGCCCTGACAAAAAAGTCATCTGGTCCATTTTATCCATAGAACTGACCCAAATCGGGGATGAACAGGTAGCTATAACCGGTTTGTACGATATAGACAAACGCAGACAAGCTGAAGAGGCCCTAAAGAGAGAAAGAAATTTTGTTTCAGCTGTACTTGATACTGTCGGTGCTCTCGTGGTTGTCCTCGACACAAAAGGCCGGATTGTCCGCTTCAACCGCACTTGCGAACAGGTTACTGGGTATAAATTCGCTGAAGTCAAGGACAAGCCTTTCTGGGATATCTTCCTGATTCCTGAGGAAGTTAAGAAAGTCAAGGGAATATTCAAAGAATTAAAGGCCGGACACTTCCCTAATAAAGCTGAGAACTATTGGGTGACCAAAGACGGAGTTCACCGATTGATTGTCTGGTCGAACACGGCCCTAATCGACGAGGATGGCGCCGTTGATTTTATTATCGGAACAGGGATCGATATCACCGAGCATAGAGAAATTGAGCAGGCCCTGCAAGAAAGTGAAAAGAAGTACCGGGAGCTGGTGGAGAGTGCCAACAGTATCATCATGCGTTGGGATCAAAACGGATATATCACTTTTTTCAACAAGTATGCCCAGGATTTCTTTGGCTATAAAGAGAAAGAAATATTAAACAAAAATGTGATGGAGACCATCGTCCCGGAGACAGATTCGGCAGGGCGCGACCTCAGAGCTATGATCGAAGACATTGAACGAAATCCGTCTAAATATGTCAGCAATGAGAATGAAAACATCAAAAAGAGCGGGGAACGGGTCTGGATCACCTGGACGAACAAGCCGATTTATGATGAAGAAGGCAGCATGAAAGAGATTCTGAGCATCGGCAAGGATGACACAGAGCGAAAAAAATTCGAATGGGCCCTGCAAGAAAGCGAGGAGCGATTTCGTGGTCTAGTCGAAAACGCCTACGATATTATCTACACCTTGACTCCAGAAGGAACTTTTTCCTATGTTTCACCAAACCTGAAAGAAATCTTGGGCTTTGATGTTTCCGATTTCGAGGGGGAATCCATCTGGAAGTTTGTCCACCCGAAGGATATCCCNNATATCCCAATATGTGATGAGTGTTTTCAAAATATGATTATGACGAGTGAAAAAATCAGTGGAATCGAATACCGGATAAGACACAAAAACAAGAGCTGGAGATGGCACAGGTCGAGCATATCCCCACTGATAGATAGTGAGGGAAATGTCATCTATTATATCGGAATTGCCCATGATTTTACTAGAATGAAAAAAGTCATGGATGATCTGGAACGAGCCAATCAGTATCTCAAGGACGCCCAGGCCCAGCTAGTGCAATCGGAGAAAATGGCATCTTTAGGAGCACTAGTCGCCGGCATTGCCCATGAAATCAACACACCCATCGGGGCAGTGAGCAGCATGCAAGATACGCTGTTCAGAACTTTAGAAAACTTAAGAAATAACATCCGCTTAGAATGCCCTAAGCAAGTCCAGGAGGACACTCATTTTGATGCCGCTTTCAAGATCGTGGAGGACTCTCACAAGGTCATCCAGACCGGGACAGAACGAGTGGTTAACATCGTCAAAAGATTAAGAAGCTTTGCTCGATTGGATGAGGCAGAGCTTAAGACAGTGGACATCCACGAAGGTCTTGAAGATACCTTGACCTTAGCCCACCATGAGCTGAAACACAAAGTCACCGTTATCAAGAAGTTCGGGAATATTCCCCCTATATCCTGTTTCCCCAGCGAACTGAACCAAGTCTTCCTCAACCTGCTCATCAACAGCAAACAGGCCATAAAAGAGGAAGGAACGATCACCATAACAACCTTTGCCAAAAACAGGAAAATTCACATTATCTTTGAGGACAATGGTTCTGGAATTCCTAAGGAAAACTTGAGTAAAATCTTCGATCCAGGATTCACGACCAAAGGCAGAGGGATCGGAACAGGACTGGGACTGTCCATATGCTACCAAATCATCCAGAATCATCATGGAGAGATCAGGGTGGAGAGCGAACTCGGAAAGGGGACCAAATTCACGATCAACCTGCCCATGAATCTCGATCAGCTCCTTGAGAAAAACAGAAAACGCAACTAGCCTCTCCAACAGTTCTCAGAACTGTTGGCACAATCCAGAACTATAGGTATTCATTCCCTTAAAGAATGAGAAAAATAATCGCCAAGCTGTTCGACATCCGCGAAGGCGAAGGCTTAAGAGCTTCGCTAATGTTTGCCTACATCTTTCTCATCATTTCTTCGCTGCTGATCCTAAAACCGGTTCGACAATCCCTGTTCCTGGTTAAATTCGGCTACGAAAAACTTCCGTATGTCTACATGATGATGGCCCTAATCGGAGGTCTTGTCGCCTGGTTACTGTCCCGATACACGAAAAGAGTGCGGCTTGACTACCTTATCCTGGCCACTATTCTCATCTCCATCATCTGCCTTCTCTTTTTCTGGTTCATGCTTCATTCTGGATACCAGGGAGGCTGGTTTCTTTACGCTTTCTACGTCTGGGTGGGTGTTTTCGGAGTGACGACAGCGGCTCAATTTTGGCTCTTGGCCAATCACATCTTCAACGCCAGAGAGGCCAAACGGCTGTTCGGGTTTATCGGTGCCGGCGCCATTTTGGGAGGGATTGGCGGCGGTTACCTTACTAACTTTCTGGCACCTCGCCTGAGAACCGAAAATCTGATTTTTTTCTGCATCGGATTCTTAATCATCTGCATAGGCCTGATCTGGGGGGTCTGGAACAAATCCGGACGAGATAGCCATCAGGAAAGGCTCCACGGGGCCGGACGTTCCGATCAGGCCAGAGCCACGGATAATCCATTGAAATTGATTCTCAACTCCCGCCATCTTGTTTACCTGACGGGAATCATCTGCGTGAGTGTCATCGTTGCCAATCTTGTCGATTACCAGTTCCAAGCCGTGGCCTCGAACTATTACACCGAGGCCGACGATCTCACCGCTTTTTTCGGCTTCTGGTTATCCACTTTTAACTTGGCCTCTTTAGGTATTCAGCTTTTTCTTACAGGAAAGATCATGAAGTACTTCGGAGTAGCT
>JABAOF010002825.1_pt1 | contig 18979 bp, 13 predicted proteins | sample 7062171 | NCBI WGS metagenome assembly JABAOF01 (sample SAMN14538628, study PRJNA623070) | marine sediment metagenome | biome: marine biome [ENVO:00000428]; feature: marine pelagic biome [ENVO:01000023]; material: deep marine sediment [ENVO:00002113] | place: India: Gulf of Khambhat ...
CTCGAAGGCACGGAGAACCGCATTAACGTAGCCCGGACAAGATATAACCAGGCGGCTGAGCAGCTGAACGCTTATTACCGGCAGTTCTTCGGGTCGTTTTTCTGTAAAAAGGCGGGAGTAGAAAAAGTCGAATACTTCGAGGCCAGCGAGCGGGCAAAGACTGAAGTACCCAAAGTAGAATTCTAAACACACTGGATGGCACCACCCCCCAAACAAGTATGAGGGTGCCACACTGTTTTCTTTCATAACCTAAAGGGCCTTAAGATAATGGAAAAGCCAAAGGGCAAAAGCCCAAGAGAAAGCGCAGTGGAATCAAGGTACCTACTTATGCCCCACCAAGCCAATCCTCAGGGCACCGCGTTCGGTGGAGCGATTGTGGCCTGGATCGATATGGTGGCAGCAATGGTGGCCCAGAGACACAGCGGAAAAGAAGTTGTCACTGCGGGCATCGATTCGCTGGTCTTCAAAGAGCCGATTCGTGTGGGCGACCACGTTGTATTAAAGGCATCCATAAATTATGTCGGCCGTTCTTCAATGGAGGTGGGCGTCCAAGTCAGCAAAGAAGACCCACAGGGTGGTGATAAAGTTATAGCTACGACGGCACATCTGACTTTTGTCGCGCTGGACGAGAACAAAAAGCCGACGGCGGTCCCGCCGATACTGCCCGAAACAGAAGATGAAAAAAAACGCTACGATAACGCCAAACATCGTGTCAAAGCCCGAAAAGAACTGTTAGAGAAAATGAACTGATACGTGACTGATTCTCAAACCGCTTCAAAGGAGTATGAGCCGTGAAAAGTGAAAGGCAAGGTTCATAGTGAATGCACTCGAGGTCAAGACACTGACGAAATGGTATGGATCAGCCAGAGGCGTTGAGGGCTTATCCTTCAGCATCAGAAAAGGTGAGATTTTCGGTTATCTTGGTCCGAACGGATCAGGCAAGACCACGACCATACGCTGTCTTATGGGCTTGCTCAGGCCTACGAGCGGAGAATGCCGTGTATTAGGAAAACGCATTGTACCGGGGCGGGCAACTCAACACACACATATCGGCTATCTGCCCGGTGAATTTCGCATCTGGCCGAGGCTGACGGCCCGAAAGTCACTAAGGATACTGGCAAGACTCGGCCACGGCAACAAAGTGGACAAACGACAGGAAGAACTGGCCGAAAGGCTCGACCTGGCTCTTGATCGCCGAGCCGGCGCTCTGTCAAAGGGCAATCGTCAGAAAGTGGGTGTCGTCTATGCATTTCAACATCAGCCTGAAGTGCTAATTCTGGATGAGCCAACGATCGGACTTGACCCGCTCGTGCGTCAGGTTGTTCTTGACCTCATTCGCGAAGCTGCAGAGTCAGGTGCGACGGTGTTGCTGTCGTCTCACGACCTCAGTGAAGTGGCGGCGGTGTGCGGCCGGGCAGCTATATTGCGCGAGGGCCGACTTGCCGAGCTGGCTTCCATCTCGAGAATTGTCAAGCAGGGCCAAAGACGCTTGAAGGTCTGGTTTGCTGCAGGAACGCAGGCTCCACGCTTACCCGTTGACCAACTGCCGGGAGTTCGCCTGATTCAACAGGATTTGGTATCGCTTCATTTGGCCTACCGGGGCTCCATTGAGCAGGTTTTGAAGTGGCTCGCTCAATACCCTGTGGACCGAATCTCAACACCGGAAACTTCCCTCGAAGAAGCGTTCATCCAATACTACAACAAGAATCTGCCCACCGGTGCTACAACGCATCGAGACTCCGGCCCAAAGGAGGTTGCCGATGGGCAGTAAAATACATTCACCATTTCCATGGACATTGCTGCGATTTTGGACACTCCGCATTCTTCCGATATGGTGCCTTATTGCATTGGTGATTTTTCTTTTTCAGATAGCCGTCTGTGGCATCGTACATGACAATGAAAGCGTAAAGACACTTCTTCAGTTTCTTGACATGCTTCCATCATTTTTCAAAACAGCCTTAGGTGGTGAGGGACTAAAGATTGGCAATGTGTTGGGTCTAATCGCTATCGGTTATAACCATCCCCTTGTTCTGACCCTGTATATGCTGTTTGCGGTTGGCGTCCCTACCGGCCTGCTCGCCGGCGAAGTCCAAAAAGGGACTATGGAATTAATTTTGACCCGACAAGCCACAAAAACTCATGTTTATATATGCGCCGGCCTTATAACGGTCACTGGCATGTTTGCACTGGTCATTGTGATGTTCCTGGGGACGATTGCCGCCACCAACTTGTACGACTTCGGAAAAGCAGTCCCCCTATATGCCTTTTTCAAAATAGCAATCAATGGCGGGGTGCTCGCCAGTGCTGTAGGAGGCATTGCACTTCTTGCGGCCGCCTGCTTTCGCCGCAATATAGCCGTAGGGCTGACGGTCGCTTATTTGGTGGTGAACTACTTCGTAGCGATTATCGCAGAATGGTGGCCTCAAATGAAATGCCTAAGACCCACAACCATTTTCTATTATGTTCACGGCCCGGAGATATTTAATGAATCCGTGTGGCCTATAGGCGACCTATGTGTATTAATATCAATACTTGTCGTTTCCACCTTGCTGGGTGGTGTCATCTGGTCACGCCGCGACCTTCCGCTGTAAAACGTGGCTGCGCTGCCCGGAAGAGTTACCGTAGCCTTACCGTCGCAACTCTGTCTTGAGGAGGCATGTATTATTTTAGGCCATATTAGTTTTTCGTTCGGGACAGAGATTCGGCACGGCGCTTTGACTCAGGAATAGCCTGAATGTCTATCTTGCCCGTTTTTCTCGCACCCGGGGCTTTTGGTGCGTATTTGTCTTTGAGCATTTCTCGCTTCTGGTAGCATTGCTCTGTGAAAACTGCAATTTCCGAATCGATATTTGCGTCCGGAGAATCACCGAAGAAGGCATGGATAATCGGAAAGACCAAATCGGGTTTTCTTTTTCTTAACTCTTTCGCCATAGCCTCTATTTTCGCGGTTGCAACTCCTTCCTGCATGCAGGTAAAGGGCCCCACGTGAAATATCCCCGAGATATAGGCGTCACCTACCGGCGCAATTAAATCATTCATAAAATGATAAGCGATGCCCGTACTGAGCGGAGATTCTCCTTCGATATTGCCGTGACATTCATGATTTTTCTCCAGTGTCTCTATCATATCAATGGGCTTCGGGAGGACATGCCTGCCGTGAAGGACTTCGTGAAACGGTTCGGCTATTTTATCCTCGATGGAAGACATATACCTTCCTTTAAGAAAAGACCTGGCAAATTTTCCGGCTACATTTAACGTCCTGCTTAGATTGAAACTATTGAGCGCCAGCTTCATGTCTCTTCTTGAATTTCTTATATTCATCTTATTCACATAATCCAACCAATCGGTCACGGGGTCCCTCACAATTTCCAGGCCTTTTTCTTCCAGCCGGCGGACTACAAAATCAGTACATGGGTCGTGCTGCCTCACATAAATCTCCCCTATGTAAAGAACAAGAGGAAACCTCTCGTGGTTTTGCAAATCAATTTCCTTAAATAGCGTTACCGTTTCTTCCCCCCACTCTATAAGGTCCGTTGTCTCAGCGCCTCTTTCAACGACTTTTTCCAGTTCGCTTAACCTTTCTTTTTGGAGCTCCTCCACCAGCTCCTTATCCTCGGCATATGGGCGAAATCTCAACGTTATATCTTCCAATAAATCGGATGCTTTTATCCCCTTAAACAGCATTTTCTGCATTTTGCTCTTGTCCGACGAGCTGAGCTTCCTTGGAAAAGGTATGTCCTGATAATCAGTTTCCGAAGAGGGGCCTGCCACCGGGACCTTTTCCAGGCCTTCACGGTCCAGAAATTCCCTTACCAGCTCTGTATATTTTCCAAACCTGCAGGGGCCGCTCGTTGTCGGTAGCATGACAAGATAGTGGTCCTCGACATACTCTTTGCCTCTTCTTTCAATTTCCTCCTGCAGAAAGCCGATGGCATCACCTACAACGTTTTTCAGCGGATGGCAGACTTCCGTATAGATGTGCTTTCTGGCTAAATGGTAGCCTCTGGGGGTGTCTGTCGGTAAAACGCTGCTGTTTACACCGAAATGTCTCAGGCCGGCGGCCCCGACGTAACTGGCATTTCCCATATAAGGAATAAGCCAGGTCCTTTCTTCTGATTCGTCGAAGGTGAGTCTTTTGAGCCGTTCCACATTTATTTTTTTCGGCCTGCTCTGATTCACAACCCTTTCGTGAGCTTCCGTCCTGGTTACAAAAGGAGCATTATTGGTTTGAGCATCTGTCAGCAGAACAAGGACTGGTTTATTCGCAGCCTGCTGAATTTTTTCTTCCTGATAAATCTTCAAGCTGTCCGGGCCACAGGCGAAATTCATCATCCTTATAGCAAATAAATTCGGATGATTCGCTACGTAAAAATTGGCTTTTAATATCTTGACGCTCTGGACCCAAAATTCATTTTCCACTATATCGTCAAGAACAATATCTTCGAATCTGTGTTCCAGAAAGAGCTGCGGTATGTAATTCAAGCCCCTTATCTGGGAGAACATATTTCCTGAGTTCGAGCTTGCTTCCGGGTCGAGTAGCACATAATCCCTGCCAATGCCAACGTATGCCTTTTCATTATTCTTTTCTACTCTCTTTAAAAACTTGTCCCCCTCTTTATAAAGCTCCTCTTTGAACTTGCTCTCGGCGACGTCTGCGTATTTGATAGCATCTCTGATTTTCTTGTTCGAGAAGCCAAAGCCCAATCTTTCGAATTCATGTCTTATCTCTTTAACAAGAAGCTGTATGTCCCCGAAGTGTAGGACAGGATTAATTTGCTTGTCTTTATTGAGCGAAAGGACGTCGTTTAAGATATATCCTTCCGACTCTGTGTAAATGCAGTACTTCAGGTCCGGAGGTGTGAAGGTCCTTAGCTCGATAAAACTCGGATTAAACAGGTATTCTACGTCCGGATTTCTATTTAATGCTGATGCGTGTCCTGTCGCCAATTTTCTTGCTATACAGAACTCTGTTCTTGAGTTGTCAATTCCTATCTTTGCAATCTCTTTATCGGTTCTCGGTGAAACCACAGGGTAGAAGCCGAGTTTTCTGAACAACGCGGCACTCCAGATTCCTTTCTCTCCGAGCGTCGCCGTGCTTCGCTTAATCCCCACTGTCACTGTCCTCTGCTTATCTATTTGCATTGAGGACAGCTCCCGCAGCAGGCATCCCTGCTTTTTGAAGTGCTTCTCATATATCCTGTGGTATTTTTCCACGTAGTTTGTTTTTGGTTTTTTCGCCGACTCGGAATTTCCTCTTGGGCAAAAGCCTCCTGTAATTATTTCGTCGTCCTCGATAGAAAATTCTTCAAGCTGACAATCCCTGACGCCGCAGGATTTTTCTTTGAACAGCTCTTTGCAGGACACTCTGCGCTTTTCGAAAGGCATATCGACTATACCCCAGCCTCTGAATGCGGATTCGTAGCTCTTGCCTTGTGCTTCCAGCTGCCTTATGTTCTCGATGATGTCCAGTGCTTGGCCCCAGGCACCAAACATTTCTCTGTGAGGATATGCCTCTATTTGTGTGTCCGTTACCTGGGCGAGAGCAGCAAGAAAAGCTTTGCCCAAAGGAGGACCGCCCTGAGCGGAACATTTATCGCCGGCGTGCTGAGAACCACCAACAAATTTATAATAATAGCTGGCTGCTGTTCCCCTGGTTATGGCGGCTGCTATTTCCTCCTTACTAAAGCCCTCGGCGATGAGCCTGTTCTCATCCATCTCCATAAAAACACCACATGTTGAGTCGATCACCGGAACCCTCTCGGCTTTCAGTGCCGCCTCTTGTAAGGAATTTTCCACGTTCAGATTGATGATGTCAGCCATATTCTCGAGTGTTTGGCCGGAACCGGCTTGGCAGCTATAATTCATCTTTGCTTCCTTGACCGTCCCGTCCTTGGCGAAACTTGTAAATTTCATGTCTTGGCCTCCTACTTCAAAAATGGTGTCAATCTCAGGATTACAGTGCTTAACGCCGAGGGCATGACAGGTAATCTCATCAGTTACCCTGTCTGTGAGCTCTATCCCCTTTTCCGCCAACTCCTCTGACTTCTTTTTGCTGACCAGAATTTTCTCGTACAGTTTCCTCGCAGAGCCGGTAGCTCCGACCCCTTTTACAATCACTTCGTCTTTGTGTCTGCTTAGGTACTTAAGAACGCGCTTCAGCGATTCCTCGGGGTTGCCGTGGGTTTTGATATAAAGTTTATCGAGCAGCTTTCCTGTTCTTAATTCAACCAGTGCCCCTTTTGTGGTCGTACTGCCTCCGTCTATTCCCAGCACCAATTCGGTTCTTTTTTGAATCTGGCCTTTCAAGCTGTCACCGTTTTCGTTTACTTTTTCAAGGCATTCGTAAAGAGCAGGGGCGAACTGTCTTTTTTCCCTGCTGTAGGCTGCGATTTTATCGAGCTGCTCGAGACTAAAAACTACCCTGTTATTTTCCTCAATTCCTTTGGCCGCGGCGCCTATGGCTGCTATGTTGTGGTATTGCTTTGGCCTTGTTATGGAAATCCCGAGAAATTCTTCGAGGTTTTTTCTTATAAGATCGTTAGTAAGAACACCGCCGGTTGCAATCGCATAAGCGGAATCTTTAGAGGCCCTGAATTCTCTTGCACCAAGAACATCGATTTTATAGTTCCTCGCAACTGTTCTAAAAAGCCCTGCCAAATTATCTTCTCTTTTAGCGCCCTCATTTTGCTTATGAATCAGATCAGACTGAATTACGACTCCACATCTCGCCAGGAACTCGCTTGGCCTTTTCGACAGCTCAGCCTCCTTTTGGGCCCTGTAGAACATCTCCTCAAGCCTCTCCTGTTGCTTCTGCCTGTTCTTTATTCTAATATTTTCCCTCTGGTTTTTGTCTTTTGCCGCAGCGATATCCTCAAGCTTAGGGTCAGTGACCTGGCCTTCAAACAGCCTCCGGCATTGCTTTTCTATCAATGTGCCGGAACCGCCGCCGCATTTTGTCCCCGTTTTCCATTCCTGAATAATCGTTTCGCTGTTAATCTGTTTTAAGTTAAAAAAATATGAATCTTTGGCCCCAATGTGAAAGATGTATTGTGCCTGCGGCTGTACTGTCTCGGCTCCCTTCGGGATTGCTACGCTGTCAAACGTATAGGTTATGCCAACCATAACTTTCGGAAATGTTTCCGCTCCGCTTCCTGTAAACGCCGTGTTTTGTATTCGTGCGCTGCCGTACTTGCTGATTACGTCCCGCCATGCTTCTTTCACCGCTCCAATAGGGTCAGCAAAGTGCATTATCGGTTTCGGAGAGTATACAATTTCTCTATTCTCCGTGATGACGACGTAATGCACAAAGCTGCTGCCAACATCAAAACCCGTGAACAAGGCAACCGGTACTGTAACTTTTAGTTTAACTCGTTTGTCCATAAATTATTCCCTGCGCTATCAAAACACTAAGGTCTTTTTCTTGGGGTGCGCTCTGTTTAGACATGTTTCTGTAGTCTTATCGAGCATCGTTATATCAAGTCTTGTTTATATATTTTGTTTCCTGTTGAACTATTCTGTTAAAGTAATTCCGCGGTTAAACCTGCAAAATTAAGTAACACGATAAAGCGCCGGACATCGGATAAGCTGTTAGCAATTAAGTTAGAAACGGCACAAACCAACATTGTAACACCACCAATCCAACGTTTTTGTTAGTTTTGCCCCCGATTATAATGAGTAAAATAACAGGTTTCCCACAAATACATAGCTGGATATATCCCCTATAACTACCGGTACAATTAAGCCTTAGCAACCGGCTATTTAACAAATGTAACAATTTAACCATATATATGACTAATCATACTAAATTTATTTTACTAAAAATATTACTCTTAACAACAAAAGAATAAAAATAAGAATACACTGCTACGTATTTTCCATTTAATTTTCATTAACAGCTATAACTTGCTATTTGCTGGCGTTTTTAGTATCTTGGCGCGCTATGAGTTATGAGTATTCGTATTTCAGTTATAAGATAAAACAGACTTTTTCTGTTCGCGGCCTATATTATTTTTTTGCACCACGCGCTTATAGTATTATTATGTTTGGTGCGTTATTTTGTACCATGTTGGTGAAATTATTTCATTCGTTGCGTTACAATCTGGTTGGTGAATATGCAGGATGGATTCTTTCTGATATCTCATTTCTATTACTTGTTGAAGCTATCTTGGCAATGGTTTGTTTTAAATGGCCCAAGAGATGGGTTCTGCGCGCGGTCACGATTATTGCCGCGGTTGTATGCACTTGGTCGGTCATGAATGCCGGCTGGCTAATCAGAACGGGGACACAAATACTACCAAGAGTTCTTTTGCCTCTATTTCGGGCACCATTACATACACTATACATTATTGGTGTTAACCTTATAAAAATGCCGAAAGCTGCAATTATTTTACTTGGGCCTAGTACTATTGCACTTACTTTCTTCTTTGTTGTTTTGGCAAATCCGTTGCCACCGTCTTACAATCGCAAGCGTTTTTTAAGTAGGGTCATTGTTTCTATAATTATCATTATTATTAGTATCATAGCTCGCGGTGCAGTGTTCAGAAAAAGATCTCCACAATTTGCTTCCATAGGGCTGCACTACAACTGCCACCTGCGAGCTATATTCAGCATTGCTATATCTGATTACCGCTTTCCGGTTGAACCTAAACGTAAAATTCCAACAATTGATCAACTAAAGATTACAAGAAAGTCGCAACAGCTAAATCGAAACGTAGTCATAGTTATACTCGAAGGTATTCAATACCGGTTCAGTTCGCTTGCGGACAAACAATGTCATTTAACACCTTATCTTGTAACCTTAGCCGGTCAAGGGGTTGAATTTTCGAATGCTCGCTCGTCATTAACCCACACCACGAAGGCACTTTTTGCGCTTTTAACCGGCCGTTTTTCTTCTGCTTCTCAGGATCTTGCTGAGGCGGTCCCCGTTTTAAAGCCCTATGCAGGTATTGTAACAATTCTAAGAGATAAGCTTGATTATCGTACGGCGTTTTTTCAGTCGGCAATGGGCAACTTTGAATCCCGTCCCGGGCTGGTGCACAACCTTGGATTTAATAAATTCTGGGCAAGAGATGACTTGGGTGACCCTAACAGCTTTCTTGGTTACTTAGCGTGCGATGAGTTCTCAATGTTAAAGCCGATCACTGAATGGATACAAGAAGACGAAAGGCCATTTTTCCTTACAATTCTCTGCTCGGTTACTCATGACCCTTATGAGGTTCCTGAGTGGTTCGATAAACCTGCCAATGAGCCGGTAGAGGAGCGTTATCGGCAGGCGGTTCGTTATACTGATAAGTTCTTGGCTGCTTTGGATGTGGAGCTGGCTAGGTTGAATCTCACCGATAAAACGATTTTTTGTGTTATTGGAGACCACGGTGAAGCATTTGGAGAGCACGGGCAATCAGGGCACGCGCTGATAGCCTTCGATGAGGTTCTGCGCATCCCATTTTGCTTGCGAGCTCCGTTTCTGGTAGAGCCGGGGGTTAAGGTTACTGAACCAGTAAGTTCTGTTGATTTGACGCCAACATTATTAGAACTGGTGGGTTTCGAAACTAAAGACATTGGCTTTGACGGAGTTAATGTGCTTGGGTCTATACCCGATGGTCGTAAGGTGTATTTTTCAGGATGGATGCAGGAGGGACCTGCGGGTTTTATAAGAGGTGAACGTAAGTTCATATATAATCCAACAAACAAAACAGCATGCGCTTATGATATTAGCACCGACCCTTTTGAGCTGGCCAGGCTGGAACTGCCTGAAGAGCAGGCCAAGAGGATTGCTGATGAGATTGTAGCGTGGCGGAAGAGCACAATTTTTCAAATTGACCAGCAGAGAACCGGCAAGAAAGAGCTTTTTGGCCACTGGCTTTGCCGTTGGACAAACCGGATTTGTTCTGCTAAATATTACAAAAAATAACGCAGCGACGACAAAACGCGAGGATATAATTGATACAGACTTTAGCATTGCAGTTTCGTAAGTTACGTAGATAAAAGAAAAAAGCATGTATTTCAACTATTTGCGAACACCGGCAACTCTTTTTTCTTAGTGAATTTGTTCATTTTATACACCTCATGTTGCATTTTATAAACATCGATTAAGCATTCCTACAATATAACATCTCAAAGCTCTATATGTGTAAATATAGGCTGTCTGGGCATAATAAGTGTTGACAAATAGGAACATAGTGTTAAAATACAATAAAAAAAATTTTTATGTCAAGAGTGTCTTTTATGAGCGTAAAAGTTTTGATTATAATAAGTTAAGCCGTATTTTAGTTGTATTCAGTCTTAAATCTACTTTTTTGGCATATTTTTTGCAGTTTAAATAAATTTGTCCTCTCATAGGTAGATATATTGGGCGGACGGCCTAAAAACGTATCAGAGGAGGATATGTCCGCCCGTTTTTAGGGCATTTCAAAATCGGCAATGCCGATTTTGTTGATAATTTTTTTGCGGGGTCGCTCCGGAGGAGGGTCGGCTCCGCTTTTTTTTTGCGCGAATTAGATTCTCATATTAGCACAAAAAAAAGAGCGATTCAGTAAAAAGAGTTTCATACACTCTTACTGTTTAAATAATTTTAGCTACTCAATGTTAAGCGCAGCCCGTATAATCGTAGGTGAAATGGAGCGGGCTGTTTATAGAATTATCGATGCTAATTTTAATCGTGCTCGTGAAGCAAATCGCGTAATAGAAGAGTTTTGCAGGTTCTCTTTGAATTCGGCGCCGCTTACCAAACGAGCCAAGCAGGTCCGGCACGAGCTTTCTGCAGCTATTGATAAGCTCGATGCCGGTCGGCTTATCTCAAGCAGGGATACGCTTGGTGATATCGGTCTTGGTAAGACGGTTGATAAGCAGCTCGCGCGCGGCGATCTCAAGGATTGTCTTACTGCCGGTTGCAAACGCCTGACCGAGGCACTACGGGTGCTTGCTGAGATGACCCAAACGGAGAAACAATCAGTAGCGAGGACGATCGAAAATCTGCGATACGCTGCTTATACTCTCGAGAAGGATATTGTTCTGTGCAGCGATGCTTTTGAGAAATTCAAAGGTGTCAGACTGTACGTGATAATTACCAGCAACCTGCCGGCGGACGTTATTACTTTGGCTTACAAATGTGCAGCCGGTGGTGCAGATTGCATCCAGCTGCGGGCAAAGGACATCGATGACGACAAACTTTTTGCTGTTGCTGTCGAGTTTGTAAAGATATGCAAAGACGCTGGTGTCCTTAGTATAATAAACGACAGAGTTGACGTGGCGGTTGCTGCAGGCGCCGACGGTGTTCATCTTGGCCAGTATGATTTGCCGCTTGATTGTGCACGAAAGCTCCAGCTGGCTCCGCTGATTATCGGCAAAAGTACACATTCGCTCAGGCAGTTGCGTGCCGCCTGCGAGGAGCGGCCTACATATGCCGCTCTGGGGCCGGTCTTTCCCACCGAGACGAAACCTGCTGCTGAGGCTGTTGGACTGGACTATGTCAGGCAGGCAACTGGTATGCTTACCAATACTGGTGTTTGTAATGTGGCTATCGGAGGTATCACGCTGGACAATGTGGAAACTGTTTTGAGAGCTGGTGCCAGAGCGATTGCGGTTTGTGCAGCGGTGACGAAAGCAAGTGACCCGGCAGCGGCCTGTCGGGCACTAAAAAAGAAAATTGTTCGTTTCGAACAAAACCGACCTACAGGGCCAGTTAATGAAGGTGAAGGGAATGATTAAATCGAGAAGATTGAAATATACTGTAGTGGGAATGGTTTTGTTGATGGTTTTGAGGTGTCAATCGCAGACGTTATGGGATTTGGCAAATGAAAATAAGCGACTTTTGAAGATAGCTACGCTGTTTACTGCCCAGAATGTGCGCGACCATTTGGGTACTGAGGAGGGCATAAGTAAAGCTATCGACTGGTGTAAGAATATCGGCATAACGCACGTTTTCATTGAAACTTTCAGAAGCCGATACACCGCCGAGAGAGAAACCCTAAAACGAGCAAAATCCAGATTTGAAGCAGAGGGTTTTGAGGTCTCGGGTTGCGTTACAACCACACAGCTCGGCAAGATATCGACAGGCTGGAACCTGATTTCCTGTTATACCAATAAGGGAACGCAAAAGCAGCTTCAGGAAATCTTCGAATACACGGCATTGTTATTCAATGAGATTATGATTGATGATTTTCTTTTAACCGATTGTCAATGCGATGAATGTAAAAAGGCACGTGGCGGCCGGACCTGGTCCGATTACCGCTGTGAGCTTATGATCAAGATGAGCAGAGAGAGGATATTGGCACCGGCAAGAGCGGTCAATCCGAATGTAAAAATCATAATCAAATACCCGCAATGGTACGACAATTTCCACAATCGGGGCTACGAGGTTTCACGTGAAACAGCCGACTATGATAGAATCTGGGTCGGCACCGAGACGCGCGATTATGATGATAAGCGCTGGGGAGGAAAAGTTCAATACGAAGCTTACTATATTATGCGATGGCTGGGAGAAGTAGGCGGCCCAAAAACGGGCGGCGGCTGGTTTGACCCTTACGGGACCACGGAGGATACGTACGTAGAGCAGGCGCGTCAGACCGTATTGGCAGATGCTAAGGAAATGCTGCTGTTTTGTTACGGTTCGCTGTTGCGAAATACTGGGCCGAAAAACGTAGAGAAATTACGGACCGAGATTCCCGGTTTATTTAAGTTGGCCGGATTGGTGCGAAATAAACCTCTTACAGGTATTCTTGCTCCGAAGCCACCAAACAGTGACGCTTATAATGAGCAATATGTATTCGATTTTGTAGGGATGTTAGGATTGCCGCTTGTGCCAGCCGCGGAGATTCGCCCCGATGCCAAGGCTGCGTTTTTCTCGGTTCACGCACTGAAAGACCCGGACTTCTCCAAGAAACTCGAGAAAATACTCGCTGCTCAAAATCCCGTGCTGATAACAGATGGGCTGGCTGGACGGTTGGATGGTGTAAATCTTAATGATGAAAATTTAGTAGTCCTAAAAGTTGGTGGGAATCCTCGCGGCTTGCTTGAGTTAACTCGAGAGCAGCTTAAACCCATCAGGGACAAATTGTTGGCGCCATTCGGAATAAAATTTGATGCTCCGAACAAAGTGGCTTTGTACTTAATCGCTGAGGATTGTCTGGTTGTTGAGAATTTCAATGATGAGACGGTCGATGCAACTGTGGAGTTCTCGAAACCTGTCAAGGCACGAAAGGCACTGGTTCTGCCGATGGATGGAGAAGTGAAATTTTCCTGTAACCAGAGGAGGCTGAATTTTTCCGAGATAACGCCACGAACTTTAGTAGCGATTGAGTATTGAGAGTTTCCGTTAGGGATCTGTAGCTTGATAAATACGTGGTGGTTACGGGCAGTTGCTTTGGACTATCCCCAAGCTCTTCCCTTAGAGAAGTGAATTAATGAATGAGAAATTGAGTTTTTATCGGAATATACAGATTTTCAGCCCATGTGTATTTATTCGTGCTATAAGAATTATGACAAATTTTTCCATGATTTATCCACCAACAGGATAAATTTTCACGAGTCCACTGAAAATACGATGTAATTTGGGCGAACTGAGGGCTCGAAGGATGTCAGATGGAGAACACTTTGAGAGGCGGCTTTGTCTGTGAATGTAACCTCTTTGGTAAAAATAAGTTACGGAAAAAAGCTTGGTCTTTGGACAGCTCGCAAAGGTGGCGGTTCAGAATCCCCTTCTTTTTGATCTGTTATTTATCTGTATTGCTGAGAAGCGGCTTTAGGAGTAGATTTTGAGTTATCAACAGGTTATCCACAACGCAAAAATCCTCACGGGGGCAATTGTACAAGCCACAGCAAAGCCAAAATAAGATATAAAAGAGGCACTGGGATTGTATAAGTGTTTGTAAATACAGGTTATAAATTGAATAGCGAATGGTTGAATTATTTGGTATTAAGGAACATTCGATGAAGAATCCGCTGATTACAATCGGCGAATCAATCCACGCTTCAATTCCAAAGACCAGTAAAATAATGAGGCAGTTGGTGGGTCTCGGCGCCGATGCATTTTCAAGACTGAGCGAGCCACTGAATTATATTAAGGCCTTAATTGAATCACAGGCTGCTGACGGAGCTGATTATATAGCTGTTAATCTCGATGCCTTTGGTGAAAATGAGCCACAGCTTTGCGTTGATTTGATGGTCGAGTATGTCCGAATGGTTCGTACGTGGGGCAATGGCGTGCCGATTTGTATCGACAGCAGTAACAACGATGTCCTGATAGCAGGCTTGAAGGAGTGGTATAATATCAGTGATCAGGTTAAGCAGCCACTTATAAACTCGGTCAAGGTTTACACGATGGATAAAATCTTGCCGCTAAAGAAAGATTTCGATTTTGCGTTCATCGGTCTTTTGGTCGGCGAAGGAACACCTACCGGCCTTGGCGGCTCGCACTCGGTTGATGAGTTGTGTTCCTTAGCTAAGCAAATTTTTACCAGAGCAGTTGGAGAGTACGGCTTTACGCCCAGTGATATATTCTTCGACTCGACCGTGTTTCCGCTTGCGATAGATTTGCCGATGGAGCCGAACGTGCCGGGTTATACGTACAGGGCGTTCGAGACGATAAAGAAAATCAAAAGCGATGTACAGTTCAAGGGAGTTCATTGCTCGCTCGGGATAAGCAACTGTGTCCGTGACCTGCCGGGCCGAAGAATTGGTGTCTGCAGGGCCTATGTTGCAAAGGCGGCCGAATACGGCCTTGATGCCGCGATTGTCAACGTTGGACATCACTATGGGCAGATTGAGCCAGCCCCGGAATTGCTGGAATTGGTGGATGCCTATGCGAAGATGGACGGCTCGGCTGAATGTATGAGCAGGGCAATGGAGTTGATGGGTAAATTCTGCCGGGAGAACAGAAAAGGAGCGTAAGGAAATGGGAAAGATCCGATTATTAAGAAGACAGCTTTTTGAGATACTGAAAGGCATCCTGTGGATTGCAGTTATAGCGATGTTCTTATTTTTAGCAGGCTGCCGAACGCAGGATTCGGCTCAATTGCGGGCTGTACCGTTTACTGAAGTGGTCATCACAGACGAGTTCTGGGCTCCGCGGATCGAGACAAACCGCAAGGTGACGGTCCCTTACGATTTCAAAAAGTGCGAAGAAACCGGCCGAATCGATAACTTTGCGAAAGCGGGCGGTTTGATGGAAGGAAAGTTCGAAGGCATCTACTTTAACGATTCCGACCTCTACAAGGTCATAGAGGGGGCCGCCTATTCGTTGAAAAGTCATCCCGACCCGGAGCTTGAAGAATACGTTGACGGCGTGATTGACAAAATAGCGGCGGCCCAATGGGAGGACGGCTATCTTTATACGTTTTATTCTCTGCCCGAGCGCCAGCCGGAAAAACGCTGGACGGATGTTCGCAACAAACATGAGTTGTATTGTGCGGGTCATTTCTTCGAAGCCGCAGTAGCTTACTATCAGGCCACCGGGAAAAGAAAAATTCTTGATGTGGCAATTCGGCTTGCTGATTATATAGACTCGGTTTTCGGTCCCGATAAGAAACACGATGTGCCCGGCCATGAGGAAATAGAAATGGGCCTGGTAAAATTATATGGTGTAACCGGCAACGAGAGATATCTCAAAATCGCAAAATTCTTCCTCGACGAGCGTGGTCAATCTGAGAGACGCGAAATTTACGGAGAATACTGCCAGGACCACAAACCTGTGGTTGAACAGGACGCTGCGGTGGGTCACGCGGTCCGGGCCGGGTATTTGTATTCCGGAATGGCGGATGTGGCGGCCCTAATGGGCGATGCCAGCTACATACAAGCGCTCCGGCGTATATGGCAGGATGTCGTAACGAAGAAATTGTATATCACCGGCGGCGTCGGCGCCAGGGGCGGCGGCGAGTCCTTCGGCGAGGATTATGAATTGCCCAATAAGACGGCCTATTGTGAGACCTGTGCGGCCATTGCCAACGCTATGTGGAACCATCGGATGTTTTTATTACACGGCGATGCAAAATATATCGACGTGCTGGAAAGGGTAATCTACAACGGCTTTCTTTCAGGAATATCATTGAGCGGTGATAAATTCTTCTATCCGAATCCGTTGGCTAGCGATGGTGACTATGAGCGAAGCCCGTGGTTCGACTGTGCCTGTTGTCCGGTGAACATCGTCCGTTTTGTACCGTCTCTTCCCGGTTACGCTTACGCACAGCAGGGAGATGTTTTGTATGTGAATCTTTTCGTTGGCGGAAGCGCCACGATAAAAATGGCTGAAAATACCGTGTGCCTGAAGCAACAGACGCGCTATCCGTGGGATGGTGCCGTGAGGATAATCGTTGAGCCTGAGCGTTCGGCGAAGTTTGAGATTTGTGTTCGCATCCCCGGCTGGGCGAGGAATGAGCCTGTTCCCAGCGACCTTTATCGCTTTCTGAACGAAAGCTCTGAGAAAGTAACACTCGAAGTCAACGGCGAATCTGTTGCCTTGAATATCGAGAAGGGCTTTGCATCTATCAGACGTAGATGGGAAAAGGACGATTGTATAGAGCTGAACCTGCCGATGCCGATACGCCGGGTCGTTTCTAACGAGAACGTCAGGGACAATATAGGATGCACAGGCGTCCAGCGCGGGCCTGTTGTATATTGTTTCGAAGGGGTGGACAATCCACTGGGAGTTGCGAAGCTAATTTTGCCAGCGGAAGTAAAATTGCACACCGAATATCACGGCGATTTGTTGGGCGGCATCGTGACAATCAATGGCCGGGGGAAAATACCCCCGGTAAGTGTTGAGGTGGTTGCAATTCCTTATTACGCCTGGGCACACCGCGGAAAGTGCGAGATGGCTGTGTGGCTGCCTGAGTCAGCCGAAGGAGGAAATTGATGCGAATAGGTCATATCTTGTTAATCGCATTGATGTCAAAGATAGAAGTTAGGGCTTCCGGGCATTGGTAGTTAACGGGCGTTTTTGCCGGCGTGCCCGGCTGTTTGAGAAAGGCGCGGTAAGGTTTGTCCCGGAGACCCCGGTGGACAAGCTCGGCATAAAAGCAATCGATGTCAGCGGTGCCGGTCGGCTTACTTTAAAAAAATGGTAATTAGTTACTCAAATTAACCGATAAGGATGCTTTGGCGGTCGTAAGTATTTTGTGTCCGATAATGTAAGAGGCATTTTAATCCTTGGTAAGAAGGACTCCTTACGGAGAACATAGTAAAGCGAAGAATCTAACTTTAGTCGAAAAGGCCGTATCTACCCCTAAGGCCGGGTATTTCGCCTTTTGGCTGAGAATGACTGTAACAAATCAGTCAGTTTGTGTTATTTAAATGGTGAATGGTTGGTAGGCCGTTTAATCCCTTGTCAAAAGGGTTCGTTGTTTCAGATTTTGCTCTTGACGGTTTTATCGGCCTTTGTTAAAAAACAGTCCCTGCCGCTTTGCCTGCACCTGTCGGTAAAGCAGGTACAGGTGCGAGGAAAAACCAAGCAGCAGGAGTCAATTCAAGATAAATTAAATAGAAGGGAGCTGGATTATGGCAAAAAAAGAAGAAACCCCGGAGCCGGCGGGAAAGCCCGAAGGCGAAACTCCTGCCGAAGAAGAAGTCAGCGCCGAACAGCCCGAAGGTGAAACTCCTGCCGAAAAAGAAGTTAGCGCTAAAAAACCAAAAGCTGTTCAAGAAGGTCCTGAAAGCAAGGAGGTCAACAAGGATGCCCGTTTGTGGGCGATGATATGCCATCTGTCGGCGCTTGCCGGGCTTGTTGTGCCGGCTGTTGGCTGCGTCGTAGGGCCTTTGGTTATCTGGCAGATAAAGAAGGAAGAATTTCCTTTCGTGGACGAGCAGGGCAAAGAAGCGGTAAACTTCCAGATATCTATGTTAATATACGGGATTGTTGCGGGGCTTCTGTGTTTTGCGTGCGTTGGCTTTGTTTTGCTGCCGGCGGTAGCCCTTGTTGACTTGATCTTCTTGCTGATTGCAGCGGTTAAGGCCAATGATGGTCATCACTATCGTTATCCGTTGACTATCCGGTTCATTAAGTGAAAAGCCGGTTGGTAGCAGTGTACGATATATAGTTTTTTGCGTTTTTGTTTTGTAGATTTCTGCTCCTTCGACTGTGCTCAGGATAGGTTTTGCAGGAATGACAAGTGTAGTGTTTGTATGCGATTTGCAATAAAGCTGTTGATTAGTGTGTGCGTTATTGCTTTCTGCGCGCAGATAGGGCGCAAGCTGCCGACGCTGGCCGGTCTGATAGCCGTGATGCCTTTGACCGGCCTTATCGTGCTCATCTGGCTGTATCTGGACAATCCCGACAATTTCAACCTGATGACAGATTACACTAAAGGTGCTTTGTGGGGTATTGTGCCGAGTGTTTTGTTTTTCCTTGTGGCCTTTTTATGTTTCCACAAGCGGCTGTCTTTGTGGATTGTACTTTGCGCGAGCTTTGCGGTCTGGCTTGTCGCAGCTTTTATTCATCAGTTGCTGCTTAAGTAAACCGATTGTCACCGGCTCTTGAATTTCATTTACGTATCCTGACAAAGCCGTTGTTTCCGTCCACCTGTATCATCTGGCCGGTTTTGATGATTCTCGTGGCCGGGCCCACGTTCACGACACAGGGAATTCCGTATTCGCGGGCAACGATACTGCCGTGGGAGAGCAGACTGCCTTGATTCATGACTACCGCAGCGGCCGGTAAGAAATAAGGAGTCCAGCCCGGGTCGGTGAACGGTGCCACCAGGATCTCGCCGGCCAATACTTGTTCATCGGTGTCAGCCCTGAGAATTACCCGTGCTTTTCCTTCAGCTACACCCGAGCTTACCGCCCAGCCCTTCAGGACATCGACATTTGCATCCACAACCTCGGGCACATAGCTATCCGGATCGTATTCACCAACGACTACTTTGGGTGGAGTGATAGATTGCCACTTCTTATACTCTCTGCGGCGTGTGGCAACGATTTGTCTGATATTGAGTTTGTGCCGACCTTTGGCTATCTGATTAATATCCCTGAATTCCAGGAAGAAAATATC
>JABAOF010054994.1_pt1 | contig 18975 bp, 6 predicted proteins | sample 7062171 | NCBI WGS metagenome assembly JABAOF01 (sample SAMN14538628, study PRJNA623070) | marine sediment metagenome | biome: marine biome [ENVO:00000428]; feature: marine pelagic biome [ENVO:01000023]; material: deep marine sediment [ENVO:00002113] | place: India: Gulf of Khambhat ...
GATATCTTTTAAGGCTGATGTGTTCAAGATTGGGTGTTAATCCTAATGTCTTCTTTTCCTCTTCTAAGGCTGGGGTTGTTAAACCATTCCTGCCTACATTCCCCAAGATCCAAGAAAGAAGGCCTTTCCTTCTCCCCTTTCTTCTCTGTTCTATATCTTGTGTTGTTTCTTGTTGAGAAAAAGATAGTACAATGGCCAGAGTTAGGTAATATTTGATTGAATAAAGGAAAAAGATACTGCCCATAAAAAGAGCTGTTGAAGCAAAGAAAAGGCCTATTGCTTGAGCTACTGTTGCTGCTCCTAAAAGACGAATCCAATAGATAGTACCGAAATTGAATAAGAAGCTAGTTAACATTAAGGCACTGAAGATCTTGAGAACCCTGAAGAAGTGCTGACGTCTTTCTGACGGCGGGGGTGCAGGAGCAAGGCTTGGTATGAACTGCTCCCAAACAAGCTTGAGTTTTTGCCAAAAGTAAGCAAAAATCGGTTTAGGAGCTTCCCTTTGTGCCTTTGCGTAAGCAAGTCTGTATTGATATAAATTAAGGTTATTCCTTTCAAGAATATTCTGAACTCCATGGTTTCCGATAAAAGGAAGCCTATCAGCAATTTTATGTGAAGAAAGAGTTGGGTTTGATACAATAAGATCTAGTACCCTTTTTACTACCTTCTCACTTGCCCCACCTGGATGATCTGAGCCTTCTGGATGCTGATCAGACAAGGCAAGAAGGAGGTTTTCCTTTTTCTTTTGTGCCATGAGGTATCTTTTTTTCCACTTAATATAAGTCTTTCTGGGAACACAAAATTCAGAAGTTACATCTTTAACTTTTCTTCCTGATAAAAGCACTTCTTCGACCATTCTTTTTCTAGCTTCGGCATTAAGCCTAAGGTGCCCAGGAAAGCTCGGGTCTTTTGGGTGTTTTAACTTCCTGTAATTAGACGCGTAGGTAAAACGAAGATCTGAAGTATGGAGATTTAGGTCCTTTAAAAGTAGCCAAATACTTCTTGTGCTTAATAACTTATTATGTTTTTTTAGAATCTTTGATATCTTTTTAGGACCAAATTCTGGGTTTACTGAAACAATTTTGAGGATATCAAGCTTAAATCTCTCGCTTTTTTTTAGCTTTTTTTGTTTCTCCGTACCTAAAGAAAGCTCTTTATGATACTTTTTAAGCCACAGATAAATAGTTTGCCGAGAAACTCCTAATTTATCAGCTGCTTCTGTTTTTTTTAACCTTCCTTTTATTACCCTAATAAGTATATGCCTGGTTTGGGCAGTTAAATCAGACATGATTTAATATTTCCTACTTTTTTCTATTAGTTATTATGTTACATTTCACGGGTACTATGTCAATAGGATAATCACTTTTTATGAATTTTGAATATAATAAAATCTTCAAAAATTTATCAATAAATGCTTGTTCTATTTACTTATTGTAATTTAGCTTCAAAAGTGTAAAAAGCGAATTACTTTTATCTTTTAAAGCTAATTTATTGATAATTTCCGAATATTAGCCGAAGTTTGGTTATAACGAGGCTATAATTAGCACTATAAGGTAGAATTAGAATATATCTCTGGATTTATCTTTCTAAATGACTTAATTTATATTTTATCTAATATGAATAACAATTTTATCCTACTAAATAGGCCGTTAATTGGATCATTTTAATTATTAATACTAACAATAGACAATATTAAATTATTTATTATCGTTTAGAGTTAATTTTATACTTTGTCTTAGATCAAACCCCATAGAAACCTTATATATGATAAAAACTAAGGTATAAGATAACCACTATCTGCGTATTAGTTAATTTAAAGTTTAGGTTGTAAAGTTAACTACTTTGTTATTTTATTAATTACCCTACATATTATTATCGTAATTACATATTTATTGTTTTATAGAAAAATCTTAGTTTTTTTCACTATTGACATTAATGATATAAGCTTTTAGGCTAAATCAATAACAGAAAACATATTATGAGCACGGATAAGCCTATTTTGACTATCTCGGTGGCGGCAAATCTCCTCAAACTTCACCCTAGAACTCTTATGCTTTATGAAAGAGCAGGTTTAATCTCTCCCCATAGAACAGGATCAAAGAGAAGGCTTTTTTCGATAGAAGATCTAAAAAGACTCCAATTTATAAAGTATTTAACTCAAAAACAAGGTGTAAACCTCCAGGGAGTAAAAATCACTCTTGAGGCAATAGAAATCGCTGAGCAAAAGGGAATTAAACTCAGAAGACGCCTTTTTCCTGCTTTTAAGCTCAAAAAGCTAATCTAAATTTACCTCGTTTCAAAATAGTTTCTTTTTCTTTTTAATTTTGGCAATAAATCCTGGCAATACCGGCCCCAACCCAAAAAACAGCCATAAATATTCAGGGACAATTATGTAGTCCCAACTAACATGGTAGGGAGAGGTGGTACCGACTGTCCATTCGGCAAATATTCTGCCTGCACCATCATAATTACTGGTCACTTGAGCTAAATCTCCAGTCTTCCAACCGTCCTGAGTTGATAACCATTTCCCTATTGCGTCGCACTCAGCGGTATCAGTAGTGACATCACACTGCCGGTAATTAATGTCGTCATCAGTTCCATTAATCCAGATGGCATATAAGTCGTTAGTTGTCGTATCTAAAGATAAAGTGGCATAGGTATTATCACTTCCTCCAGTATTATCAAGGACAATGGCCGTCTGCCAAGCTGGAGAAGCGGCATTATCCCAGCGGGCATACATCAATGCTTTTGGAGAAGAATCGTCAATGTAGATGAGGTGGACATCATTTGGGGAAGTGTCATCTGATATAGATGAAAGATTATAATTAGTCCCTGCAGTGACATTGTCAATTGCATCCTGAGTTCCGGGAGTAATTCCTCCCAATATCAGCCGGTTGTACCAAACATCGGTATTATCAGAAAACAAATAATCAATCTCATCCAATCCCGCCGTATTGGTCGATTCGACTAATACTTCTACTTTTCGAGCGTTACATATCGGAGTAGAGCTACCTGTTAAATAAAGCCGTGCATCTAATCCTTGTACCTTTGACCAGGTCCAACCACCACTTGGAGTTGATAAGTTGGTATAATTACCCCAGCCTAAAGAACCTGATTTCTGAGCTGTTCCCAACGAAACTCCAGTTTCATAAATAGCTGCGTTACACACTCCGTCCCCGCCCGTGGAACCATAAAACCTTGCTTTAACACTAGTAATTGTACTACCCCAAGTAGTTACAGCATCAGTGTCTTCTCCCAGAAGGTAATTGCTGCTTTCTGATCCTGTTACGAGTGTTTGGGCCTGTGTTAATAAACTTCCATCAAAAGCATTACTATCGTTTGTCCAGCTATCATAGTCAGTTGGAGTGGTGTCGTTGAAATAATAAGTATTAGTCTGCAACCGGGCTTCGCCACCCGAATCATAATCATTGATATAACTCCATTTGGCCTTTGAATCCTGAAGGGCAATATTTTGCTCCAAAACCTTCTCCCCATCCCACCCAAGTTCTAGTCTGTTATAGTAAATATCAGTGTTATCCGAATAAAGAAAATCAATCTGAACCGAGCGCTGATTATCATTAAAGTAAGCCCATTTGACCTTAGCATCTTGGTAATCAGTTGAGGCAGTTGAAGCTAAATCACTCTCCCCTGACCAATTTGCGCCATTGTAAATCTGATAAACAATCTTCTGATCAGTACTATCCTCCTCATAAAAGATAAACATCAAATTCTTATAAATCGCCAAAGAAGGCTCAAAACCAATAGCACCACTATTATCTGGCGTTTGCCAGGTGGTCCAACCATCAGCATCATTGTGTTTAACGATAGTTATCTCATCATCTGTCCAGACATCATCTGTTCCCGTATCATCCACGTAAGCAATCCAAGTGTTGCCTTCTGCATCAATCCCAATCGAGGCGCCTCTGCGGTCGGAACCATCATCCACGTCCGTATCTACATCATATTCAGTAAAAGAAGTGGCATCGTTTTGATTACCTTCGTGGGCGGTTAAGTCATCGTTAGTGCTGTTGATATAGGCTATCTCTGGCTCATCATCCTCGTTTATTACAATGCTTGGGGAATAAAAGATATTGGATAGACCAACGGTCTCTAAATTTATGGGTGTCTTCCAGGATCCACCTATCCTATTGCTATACTCTGGTAAATATGCTGTAGCTCCAGAGTTGTATTCCACAAAAACTGCGTGGGCTTTATCGTTTGAATCAATAGCAATATCCACGAATAAGGCTGTTGTTGGTGCTGTTTGAATCGTTTCTTCTGAGCCGAATTGGGCTGTTCCCGTATCAAAGGTAATATATTTATGGTCTGCGCCTGAAGCATAAGCGATATGCAGATCATCGCCACTATCGATGGCTACAGCCAAGCCGTCAACATTATCCCCACTTGGTGAATCACCAGAATCTTGTTGTTCCCAACTGCTTCCATTGGTTGACTTCCAAACTTCAATTGTTCCCCCGTCATTAATTACCCCATAAAGCGTCCCATCAGGCATCCTGACAACTTGTTTTCCTGCCCCATTCATTCCCCCAGGATCACCGGCGTCGTCAATTTTGGAGGCGGAGCCTAAGCTCGTTGTGCCATCAAACTTGTCATAAACGATATCATCCTGGTCGTCTTCGTAGAAGATGTAGATGTCGGTGCCGTCAATTACTATTGAAGGTTCATAGCCAACATTGCCAGTTTGATAAATATCCCAATCAGCGGTCCATACACTGCCATCAGGGTGATAAGCCAAGGCAATATAATCATCTGTTCCATTCTCATCCACATATGCAACCCAGGTGTTACCGGATGTATCAATAGCAATAGAAGTTGCTACCTGGGTAGCGCCAGTAGTTACATTAGTATCAACATCTTTAAGAGTGAAGCTTGTTGGATCATTAGCATCTCCTTCAGCTAGTGTTAAATCGCTATCTGTTGCATTTATGTAGCTGACTTCAGGTTCATTATCCTCATTAATAGTGATATCTGCAGCATCACCATTTACTGACTCAACTGTTATACCGGCCCAAGGTGTACCTCCTACACGATTTCTGTAAATCACAGAAGTAGTTCCATTTGAAAGAACTATATGAGGAACATCGTTGTCATCAATAGTGATTGCAAGGTCGCCCAAATTATTACCCGTACCAAGTAAAACAACTTCTTCACTTCCAAACTGATCATTAGATGTGGTGAAGGTCGAATATTTTACATCTTCATTTGTTGTTGTTTCTGTGTAGGCAAGGTGTAAGGTATCTGAGCTGTCGATAGCCATTGCAACAGGATTTGAAGAATCACAAGTAGGATTCCCAGTGTCATCCTGCTCACTCCAGGTATTGCCCTCATCCACTGATTTCCAGACCTCACAACTGCCAGAGTCATTATGCAAAGAGTAAAGTACTCCCGTAGACGTTCTAACCACTTGGCGACCGTGATCTAACGGATCATCAAAATCACTCGCATCATCGACTTTGTTGGGCATGCGGCGGAGGTGAAGGAAGGACCACTTAAGATCAACATCTGCGCCGCCACCATATTGAAATAAAAAGTCAATACGATTAGAACCAAAATTGTTCCATTCAAACGCCCATTTGGCTTTTGGATCAAAATAATCACCGCCTGAAGGTGGAGTATATAGAACCACTTCCCCGCTCCAAGATGGAGTTGAAGCATCGGAATCATAGATATCATAAACAATCCTTTGGTCTGTGGAAAGATCCTCGTAAAAAACGTAGATATCTCGACCATTTATTGCAACGAGGGGAGAACTACCAATGTTTGTTTCTGTTGAATTATAAATATTGGTTGTCCAAATACTCCAAGCATCACTATCGGTGTGTTTTGCTAAAGTCACTAAATCGTCTGTTCCATCCTCATCTATGTAAGCAACCCATGTATTGCCGTCTTGATCAATAGCAATTGAAGAGCCTGATACTACATCTGTATCTACATCTTGAAGGGTGAAGGTGGTAGGATCAGTTCCATCCCCAACAGCTGCAGTCAAGTCAGAATCGGTTTGGTTTTCGTAGGCAATCTCAGGGATATCGTCTTCGTTTATGGTGATTGTGGGTGGACCGAAGGGGCTAGACGATGTACTTGACTCAAGGGTTCGCTCAGTGCCTAAAGAACCCCCATCTTTATTTCGATATTTTACGTAATGTGTGTCGGGCAAGCCTGTTTCAAGATACTTATATACGATGTGAGGATAGCTTCCGTTATCAACAGAGATATCTATATAATCAATTATGGTATTGGTACCGTCAAAAATTGTGTCAGGTGACGCCCCAAACTGATCGCCAGAGACAGTATTATAGATTAAGTCATTACCGTTATTAATTGTATAGATAATATGCAAATCATCGTTGCCATCAATGGCAACTGCAAGCGGACCCGAGGTTGTACAGGTCGGATTGTCCCCGCTATCTTGTTCTGTCCATGAAGTTCCATCAGCTGATTTCCAGACCTCGCAAGAAGCATTATCTTCTATAAAGGTATATAGAGTGCCGCTGCTAGTTCTAACAATCTCTCTTCCGAAAGGTTCAAACCCTGAATAATCATATTTTATTGTGACAGGACGAGCGTCGAGGTAGTTCCAGTAGACATCGGTGCCGTCAGAAAAAAGATAATCAATAAAATAGCCATCGTTGTTAGCTCCAGCGGGCATGAACGTCTTGATAATCAACTCCAGAAGGGGTTTCTAAAGCTGTCTCGTTAAGCCAGGTCGAACCCGCACTATTGTATCTATCATAAACAATCCTCTTATTACTCTCATCATCCTGATAAAAGACGTAGATGTCGGAAGTAACAATTGCAATGGAAGGTTCGTAGCCTAAATTGGTATTTGATATTGCACTGGTCCATCCTGTCGTCCACTGCGTCGTTTCATTACCATCTGTTCTTTTTGCAAGACTGACATAATCATTCCCTACCCCACCCACATCGTTGTCAATATAAGCAATCCAGGTGTTTCCTGCTTGGTCAATGGCTATAGAACAACCGCGCTCTCCATCTACACTATTAATATCGGTATCAACATCATGTGGCGTAAATGAGGTTGCGTTATTGTTATTGCCTACAAAAGCTCTTAAGTCCCAATCCCCGGATTCGACAATTACTAGCTCCGGCAAGTCATCGTCATCAATTGTAATATCATGAAATCGCTCTGCGATCGACTGGACAGTAACTGCAGTATTCCAAGACCCTCCTGTCTTATTAACATATTCATATCTTAGAGACGTATCATTGTAGTAAAAAATATGTGGTGCATTATTTGAATCTAAAGCAAGTATGGGGCTTGAATAGGTACCGGTCAGAATCTCATAAGCAGAACCAAAAGTGTTTGTGCTGGTATTGAAGGTGTTATGTTGGAGATCTCCATCTTGGACATAAGACAAATGGATTGTATCGGTATTATCAATTGCAATAGAATGGGTAGGTATTCCATCTCCAGCACTCGGATTGTTTCCGTCATCTTGTTCGGTCCAAGAACCTCCATCAACACTCATCCAAATTTCAAGGGAACCGGTATCAAATATGGCAGCGTAAAGTGTATCTCTTGAAGTTTGGACTATTTGACGTCCTGCACCAGGCATTGCCCCAGGGTTTCCAGCATCATCAATCTTGTTGGGGCCGTCTGAGTCTCTTAATTCATACTCTCCTCCTCCTCCAGTAGTTGGGCTGCAGGCAGTATCATTTGAATCTTCCCATCTGGCATCGGGAGTGTGATCCCACATACAGCCCTCTAAAGCGGTATCAACCACAAAAGTGGCATACATATCCTGACTAGCCAGAGGAACAATATTGCCATAGACATTGGTATTGGTCTGATCATCTGAAAGTTGGGCTTCTGCGATGGTGTTTCCAAATTGAAAGTTTGAGTCCCAAGTCGCTCCACCAGTATCGCCGTCATCACTTCTTACTGCTTGGTAGGTGTAGTTAGTCCCGTCATAATACCTGGCTCCCACCCACAAGTAATTAGATGAATCAAGAGAGATATAGGGGTATGAGTAAGAATCGCCACCCCCCTGGTCGGCCATGGCAGTAACAACATCGGTATCCCAGCTGACATCGGACCCTGTGAGAGTCCCACGTCTGACTAAAATATCGTTTGAGGATGTTACTGCCAGCCAAACGTATTCAACGCTACTGATCGAGCCCCACCAAACAGAAAAGTCATTAGTATCGTAAGCAAGAGTATCGTCATCGACGTTCCAAGTGCTCCCATCGTTTGAGGAATACCTGACTTCAATATGGGTGCCGTCATGATAAAAGAGCCAATACCTTTCATTGGCTGAGTCCCAAAATGTTTTTCGCTGAAAAGAATAGCCGGTGGCCTTATTACTGGCATCTTGACTAGCTCCAATACAAGCATTAGCAGCAATAGTCACATTTGAGTTGTTATCCGAATCAACTGAGTTTGAAGCTGAAGCAGCACTACTAAAGGTCGTGTCCTGAAAATCAACGTAGGCTAAGGTTTCTGTTCCATCATTTTGGAAAGTAAATGCCGTCCCATCAGTCGTTGCCCGAATCACTAATAGCTTTTCACAATCATTCTCAGTTGCATTAATAGTTAAGGCACCATCTACTTCAAATATTCTTGAACTTTCAAATTTAATAATCCTGTCACCCGTGTTTGCAGTTAGGTTATTAAATGTTATTGTTGCTGTTGAAGTTATTGTCTGGGTGGTATCTACAGAACCACTTAAGACAACTGTACCTGAATTGTTGGCAAAAGTATCGTCATTATCAAAATCATGGCCCACTGAAAGAGTCCCTGAGGGAGCGGTAACTGAACCTCCGAGTATTTTAAAGTCATAAGTGACCGTTGCCGAGGCTGAAAAACTCCAGACACCCGAAGATCCTCCATCATTAAAGGTTAAATTGTAAAAAGAACTTGAACCAGTCATCGTCCCAGAAAGGGTTTCTGCCGGATCCAAAGCATTATCATCCATGGTCACAGTCCCTTGATTTGCAGTGAAAATACCGTTGTTGGCAAATGATCCTCCGATAAAAAAGTCTGCGGTTGAGGAAGCTTGAAAAGTTGCGGTTGAGGCACCTGAGGCAAGAGTAAAATCATTGGCAATATCCAAACCCAAGTCATTTGCTTCGTTATTAATTGTAAAAGAAGTGGTCCCATCACCCAAAGTCAGGTTGTAAGCATCAAAATCTCCTGGACCATTCCATTGAGTTGTGCCTGAATTAGAAAGAATGGTAACCGTTCCTGTGGCTGACTGACTGCTTGAACCTCCAGTAGCGACATTAACATCTCCATGAGAAGCATCAGTGGTGTTGCCAATCGTGACATCATGGGTGCTCATGGTAAAAACCCCGTCTGCAGCAATGGTTAGATTATCCATTTCCATATCCGTTTGAAGACTAACTGTTCTGGTTCCCGATTCAGCATCAATGGTCACATCACCTAAGTTCTGTATTGCTGCAGTTGAGTCGGTGTAGTTGTTTGAGCCAGTGCCATCAAAGGTAAATGTCCCGCTTCCCTTGGTAAAGGCTCCATTTGCCGAAATGGTCATGGCAGCAGCGACATTAATGTTGTTGGCCCCATTCATATCTAAAGTGCCGTAGGTAATGTTAAATGTTCCATCAACATCTAAGTCTCCGGACATATCCCATTCCGCCGTCCCCGAGCCTGATCCTAAGGTGAGGATATTGAATGTATGGGTGGTTGCACTTGAGTTATCAATTGATTCTGTTCCGGCGGTGGCGGTAAAAGTAACAGTTGAGGTATCGTCATTGAAGACGGATGTGTTTTCCCAAGAACCTGAGACGGTGATTGAATTCCCATCTGCGGTGAGCGTAGCCGAATTATTGATTTCCAAATCATGGGTGGCAATGTTACCGGATGAAGCTGAGTCCGGTCTGTAGGTTAAGGTACTTGATTGGATATGCAATGTCTCCTGGGTCGATTGACTGGTGGCATCAACCGTCAAATCATTAGCGCTATCAACGTCAAAAAATATGTCTTCTTCGTCCTCTACTAAATCATTATCACGGTCATTATCATATGAACCAAGTTCAGAATTAGTTATGGTAAAGGCAGTATCAGCACTGCCAATGGTTAAATGTTCTTCATAAAGCCTTAGACCAGTAATATTGCCTGAACCATCATATTCAGTTACGGCCACTGCTTCATTGGCATCAGCTACTCCATCCAAAAAAACGGTGACAATATCACCCGAGTTGGGAGCGACAATACTTGAGAAGGTAAAAGTTCCCGAGCCAGTTGTGGTTGAATCAGGCCTTAAGGTGTTACCATAGGCAATTTTTACCGTTTGGCTGTCAGTACAGTTTGTTGACTGGTTGTATTGCTTGCAGTCTCCAGTTACGTCGATGGTGGGAGGGTTGTATTTGGCAATGACTGTATTGACATACTCAGGAAGCATATCAGACTCACTTTTTGTTTCAAAGCTTGTCAAATCAATTGTGTGAGTGTGAGTTTCAACCAAGTTTGTACCTGATCCTTCGGTACAATCGCTAAGAGGCAAGTCTTCACTTCCTGAAGCCACACCAGTAATGTCGTTATGGGTGTGTGTCCCTCCACCACCTGTCCCCCCATAAGTTGAGGCAGGTTTAATGAATTTATTTTCAAATGCCCCACCGGTTCCGGAAATAGAGTCCCAGTTCGTTGGGGCAGCGGCATCAAACATCCCAATCATACCTACCGGGATGACATCTGTACCACTGGCTGTATTTCGGTAAAGAAGGGTGTCTACGTACGGTGGTTGATAGGTAGCTGTATTGGTTGTCTGATCAGAGACAGTGTGGTCATGGCCGGTTTGGACACAAGTGGTTCCGGCATTATTTCCTCTTTTTTGTGCTGCTCCGCCTCCAGTATCAAGATCAACTGTTACAGTGTGGCTATGTTGATTTGAGGTGTTGCCTCCTGTATCCATGGTGGTATCGTCTTTGTCAGCACCATAGATGTAATAAGCGTCTTGAGTGGAGTATCTTGACCAACTTCCTGAAGCTGGTGCTGCATCAAAGAGAGCAATGGCATTTTGGGGAATGGAGCTTGGTATCCCTGTGTATCTAATTAACACTAGTTCTCTAAATTGAGGGTTATTGTTGGTTGTCGCCCCTCCGTCAACATTTGTTGTCTCCGTATGAGTGTGTCCCTCTGACAGATCTTGCGTTTGGTTTCCCTTTTTCTGAGTTGCGTTAACGGTTGAGACTCCTGTTGTCACTGTATGAGTGTGGTTGGTTGATCCCGCAGTCCCTCCTGCTGTTCCTGCACCTCTGATGAATTTTTGATAATAAGTCCCGCTTGGAGACTCTGAAAGTGAAGTCCAACTGCCTGGAATTGCTCCATAATTTTCTCTGTCCCAAAGAAGGATCAGGTCATCGGCTGCATCACCTGCCAGCTGCCACATCCTGGCTTCTTTAAATCCTCCAATCCAAAGAGGACCAAGCAGGTAAAACTCAGGACTAGTAATTGGAGCTTTAATCTTGTAACCAAAGTAATATGTTTTTCCTTCTTGCCAATCAACAAACCATCTTAGTACCTTTTTACCTAATGAACTTCTTAATTCGAGCTGCTCCTGAATACCATTAGTATTAACTTCTTGACCCAGATACTTTCTAACCTCCTCTTCTGAAAGTTCAAATGGTTCAAGTTTTTCTGATATCGGCTCTTCAATAAAGCCACTATAGTCTTGATTTGCCTTAACCTTAAAGATCACCGGATATTCGTTTCTAGGATACAACCTGGTGGTAGCAATTCTTTCTATGTCATATTCAACTGCTTCTCTCACTTCAAAGATGTCATTTACTTCATATTCACCATTGCCAGTAATGGCAAACAAGTTCATTTGATATCTCCCAGGATTGCCTACTGTGAATGAAGCTTCATAGTCAGGAACTAAAGTCACTGCCGTTGAAAGACATTCATCATTAATCTTGATTGACTGATCACTGGTGGATAGAAAGGCCTTGTTCCCTTCAGGATCGGTAATGGTCAGTCTTAAATGGGCACTGCAAACCATGTTGCCGGTCTCATCAAGTACGCTCATGGCCAGTTTGGCAGTCTCTCCAGGAAGATAGATTGATTTATTGGTATTAACCACCAATACTCCCCAGGTAAAGTCTTGAATTAGTCCATTTCCTTTGTCATTCTGGACAATGATTGAGTACTCTCCAGGATCAAGTTCAGTGGGACGGTGAACAATGACTTTTAATTTACCCGACTCTTCTTCGTAAACCTCAATGTTATTGATCTCATTTCCCTTAAGATCAATTACTCTCACTTTTACTTTAGAATTAGTAATTGACTTTTTGATACCAATAATCTTAAAGAAAAAGTCGCCAATCTTTTGCCCAACATTCTTTGTTTGCTTCACCTCAAATACAGGGTCTTCAAGGGCGGTAAAGCTATTTCTTTCTCCTTTAAGCTGAAGTCCTTTTGTTTTTATAACAAAGCCTGTATCAATAGTATTTTCTATATCAGCTGTTGAGGCTTTTGCCTCTTTGATGATATTAATTTGGGGAAGAGATGAGTTTTTGTTAATCGCTTCTTCAAGGTTTTTTTCTTGTTCCGGAGTTAACTTCACTTCTTCTGGAGCCAGAATGTGGCCAGCTGCCGGTCCTGGAATTTGAGGGTCATTATCCACTGGAATATAGGGAGCAAATCTGGTAATGGTGGTTGAGATAATCAGGAGAGTGGTGACCATTAGCTTACCAATCCAGCGTCTGCCTTTACGGTTTCGGATAGTAAAATTGTTGAACCTGCTATTGGCAGTGGAAAGCGCTAAATAAGGGTTTAGGGTATAGGGTTTAGGGTTTAGTGAAGGAATACCTAGACCCTGGACCCTAGTGGCTATACCCTGTCTTGCTACTGCAGGTTGCCTTCCAGGTAATATTCCAGAGATGAAACGGTAAAATCTTCCTCTGGTGATGATATCCGTAATGTGACCTGTTTTAGGGGTTCTGAACCATGGTCCTTCTCCTTTAAGGAATCCTTTTAAGGAGGCATAGGCTTGGAAAGGAACAACAATATAGCTTAAAGCTATAAAGGAGAAAATTCCTTGATAATCTTTTTCTTCTGATTCTTCTAGGAATAAGCCTACCGCATTCATTAAAGGAAGAGCAAAGAGATTGGTCAGAACTAAACTCCAACCCCAAAGATCAGTCCAGAAAGGAAGCCTTGCTGGAAAGATGGTTTCTGATATTAACCAAGAGATAGTTCCTACCAGGAAGAAGAAGGCTTGAAGATAGTAAGGGGAAAGGTAAAGGAATTCTAGTTTCTCTGATAAAGTAAGTGGACTAGGGACGAACTTCTTTTGACCATCTGACCATTTAATCATTTGACTATTCTCCCCTGAATGGCTAGATGGCTTGATGGTTGAATGGTTAATAGGTTGGGAGAGTTCCCAACGACCGAATAACAACCTAATAAACATCTTTCTCACGTTGTTTGAATGGCCCTCGGCCCATCTCATTCTTTGTCTGATTAGTCTTTTTAAGGTGCTGACACATTCAGCTGGGGCTTGAATATAAGGGGTATAGACTACTTTGTATCCTTTTTCGTATAGCTTTAAGGTTAATTGAAAATCCTCGGTGATGCTTGTTTCCCAACCAACTTCTTCTAAAGGCTTTCTTCTAACCATATAGACTGAGCCATGGATTAGTTTCATTGTTCCTAATATTTCTTGACCTGATCTTTCAATCACGTAACTACCGGCATATTCACTTCTGATTCCTCTGGTAATCCAATTCTCGCTCTTGTTTAATACATGCCATTGATAACCAGCTACTGCAGCTACATTAGAGTCTTGGTAGTCCTCTGACATATTGTTTTGGACTTTAAAGTATTTAAGGAAAAGCTCTAAGGTATCAGGGTAAGGAACAAAATCAGCGTCAAAAACAGAGATAAATTCTGCTCGAGGGTCAGTAAGAGTAAGAGCAAGCTTTAATGCCCCACCTTTGAATCCAGACCTTGAAGTTCGGTGAAGATGTTTAAGGGTTACTCCTGGTCTAACCTCTGCTTGAGTCAGTGTCCACCCCACTCCGCTAAAGCTACGCGGGGCGACACCGTTATTCTTAATATAATTCTTAATAATAGTGGTGGTGTCGTCCGTACTGTCATCACAAAAAATGACTTCATATTCTGGATAATCAAAGTTGGTGGCTGCTTCCATTGCTCTTTCAACCACATTCTTTTCGTTGTAAAAGGGAATATGGATTGATATGTAAGGTTTACTCTTTAAAGAAATGTGTTCTAAGTTTGGGGTAAGACCAACTGGGCCAGAGGTTTGCCTTGTTTGGGGACCATTACCATCGCCTCCATTTAATCCCAAGATCCAAGAAAGAAGGCCTCTCTTTTTCCCATTACCATTTCCATTAATACCTGTTTCTGTCTCTTGTTGACTGAATGATAATACAATGGCTAGGGTTAAGTAGTATTTAAAGGAATAAAGGAAGAAGATACTACCCATTAATAAAGCAATAGTGGCAAAGATAGTTCCAATTGCTGAAGGGGTAATAAGGGAGGTAAGGTAATTAATCCACCAGATGATTGAATAAACTGTTGCTGAAGATATGATTGAAGCAATTGAGAAGGTTCTAAAGAAATTAAAGATAGTAGAGAGGACAGGAGGAGGTGCAGGTGCCAAAGAAGGCACAAACTGCTCCAAAACATATCTTACCCTATCTAACCATCCAAGAGGTGCTGGTACTTCTGGAGCGTGTACTCGTGAGTAAGCAAGGCGGTTCTCGGGCCTATTTAATCTATTTCTTAAAAGAACATTATAAACCCCATGAACACCGACTACCGGTCCAATCCTTTCTGAAAGCTTTTTGGTAATTCCATATTTACTTAAATTCGGATATTCAATCACTATTGATAAAATAGCCTGCTCATGCTCTGGTTGGACTCGAAAATGTTTCCTATCATACCCTGGCTTTCTATCACTTAATGCATCAAGCTTGCGGCCTGATTTCTCCCACCTGTCCTTCCATTTATAGAAAGTAAATCTTGAGATACCGAAGTCTCGACAAACTTGGGCAACCGGAATATTCAACTCTTCCGCTCTTCTTAGTATTTCAAGCCTAAGCTGAGGAGTTAATTTTCTTCTTTTAGTATTAAAGATAAATTGTTTCCACTGTTCCCTTTGCTCAGGGGTAGCCAAGCCAGCTCTTTTAAGAATATTGTAAACACCATGAACACCAACCGCTTTCTCCCCCAATCTTTTTTTCAATTGCTCGGCAATTTTATATTTACTTAAATCTGGACTTTGAGCGGCAATTCTTTTAACCTCTTCCTCAACCTCGGTGGGAGCTTGGCCAGCAAACTTTTTTATTTTTCTTTTTTGGTCGCGCAAATTGCCAAGATTTATTTTCCTTGAAGCCTTGGGATCATACTTTTTTGCCCACTTATAAAAGGTAAACCGGGAAACTCCAAATTCTTGGCAAGCTGAAGCAACTGATTTGCCTTGTTTGAAAACTTTCTCAAGAAGCTTAAGTCTTTGTTTAGCGGTTAGGGCAGGCATTGTTAGTTAATTCGTTGATTGGTTAATTCGCTAATTAGTTATAAGGCTATAAAAAAGTGTAAGCACCATGTGGGACCAAGGTCAAGAACCATTTAGATTGACGTTAATAAAAGGCACTTGACATAATCAGCTCTAATATTTATAGATATATATGAAAAATATTGCAAACATATGCAGAATCAGGGCAGAAACCAAAATGTCGTCACTTCAGAGCCTCCAAATGAGATTGAGCATCGGCAAGGCAGCCGAATACCTAGGAGTTTCTATCGATACGCTTCGGCGTTGGGAGAAAAAAGAAAAAGTTAAATCCACTCGCTCCCCTGGTGGTCACCGATACTTTACTAAAGAAGAACTTGACAATGTTTTTGGTCAAAAATATAAAAGAGACTTACCAACCAAAAAACCAATATCTGCTGACGTTAAACAGGGTGTCAAAAAGGATATCAAAGACGATGTTATAAAGATGGAACCACCTGTTATAAAAGAAGATATAAAAAAAGAAGATATAAAAGAAGTTGAAAAAAAGGCAAAAGAGATTATTGATTCTTATCAACCCAAAACTACCCGAACCGAACTATCCCCCAAAATAAGACAAATTCCTTGGACAAAGGTGTTTCTGGCAGCTTTAATCTTTTTTGTTATCCTCGATGCAATATTAATAACAATCTATCTATTTTCAACTTAAATGTACTCATAAACAATCTATCTTGTTTCTTCTAATATAAAAGCATAAGAAAACCACCAAAAGAAAACTAACCAGAGAAGGGCTACAAAGGCGGCAAAATAATCATGAATTATCATTGCCGCAATCTCATTAATGTAATAGGCCAAGGCAGTAATAAAGGTCATTCTAAATACATTAACCAAGAACGTTCCTAAAACACCCAACAAAACTACTTCTATCTTTGAGATAATCTTCCAACTCCCCCTTAAACCGGTTAATAAAGTTAATCCCAGTAAAACCAAACTCTGCCAACCAAGACAGTTCCAAGAAAGTTGAACCGGTAATGGAGATTGGCCAGGACGCTCGAGCAGCATGGCAAAACTTGCCCCGGGCGTTACCACTCCCTTAATATTTGCCAATCTTAAAAGAACAGCTACCAATCTTGCTTCAAAAGGGACAATCCTGTCCTGGAGCCAGACGTAAGCTCCAATCTTGTTAAATATTTCTGTCAAAAAAGCTGAGAAAGTAACGACAAAAGGTAATACCGCTAAAAGTATAGCGACGCCAGCAAATAGTTTTTTAAAAGTCGCTTTCTGTTTCATGATTAGTTTATTCTAGCGTCCTTCGTTTCCAAAACAAATGAGTAGCTGAACCACCAATAGCCAAAGAGCCAGGCGATAATAATAAAGGTTGAGAAATAGTCATGGAAGATAATTGCTCCCATCGGTGTAGTTGCCCAGCCGATTAAAACTATTAGTGTGATTCTGGCAACATTTACCAAAAACGTTCCTAAGATACCGATTACCATCGCTTCAAGCTTGGAAAGAGGTTGGTATGGACCTTTTAAGCCAACAAGCAGGGTGACCCCAAACAATAAAAAGCTTTGCCAGCCAATACAGTTCCATGATATATAGGCAGAAAACCACTCTCCCCCTTTTTGAGCTAGATGAATCGTCTGGGGAAAAACCAAGGTTTCAATCCCTAAATAATTGACAATAACCGAAACCATTTTAATGGTAAAAGGGGCAAATTTAGCCTCAAGCAGTCCATAAAGCTTGTTGTTGGTAACTAAAGAGGTAAAAACATTGTCGAATGAAGTAACAAAAGGTAAAGCCATAAGAATCATAGCCACTATTAAGAAAAGGGTTTTAAAGGTCTTTTTAGGATTAATATCTTTTCTCATATCAATGCAGCTTTCTTCTTTCTCTTTCTAATAAACCAAATAATAAACGGGATTGAGGGAAGAATGACCCAAATATTTATTGGTATCCAATTAGCTGTATCAACACTGGGACAAGTGGTACTACTACAATTATCAGGAGCATCCTCAACGTGGAAGCCAAATACTGTTGCTGCTCCTCCCGCTCCTCTGGAGGTAGTAATATTCATCCAAAACTCTAAATAAAGGTAAAGGTCAGGGCTGCTAAAATTACAGTTTGGAGAAGAACCACACAAAGTACCACTGGTAATGGTGTAGGTTGTTTCGGTATCAGCACAAATATCGGTTCCCGTATCTTCAAAATCAAAATCCCAGTCAGTATCAGAGGTAATATCTGTTCCGTCTCCATTCACTGCCCAGCCAATAACTCTTAGACGGCCAACACAACTTGAAGTACTGGTGCCGCTAACTAAGCTCGTCCTAACCTTAAAAGACCAGGTTCCTGATTGATAACTGCTTGAGTCAGCTTTAGCAGTATCATATATCCAACCATCCTCGGTGGGAACAGTGTTACTTGGGGTGGCAGAGCTAGAATTAGTTGTTCCTGGGATGAATTGAAAATATCCAGTATCGTTTTTCCCAAAAGAAAGCCTGGTGGTATTAGTATTGGGGTCTGCTAGAACAGGGGCAGAAGTGGTTAGCTGCCAGGAAGAGGAATCTTCGCTAGATGGGTCGTCTCTAATATAAAAAGTGTCTGGGGTGGGAGTAGCCTGTGCTTCTTGAACATTAATCCCTAGGTGGACCAGGTTTAAGGTTATTGATAATAGCACTGCCAAGACTACCTTCCCTACCCACCATTTCTTTCTTGGTTTGATGGTAAAAGAGTTGAATTTATTATTGGCTGTTGATAGTGAGAGATAGGGGTTTAGGGCTAGACGCTGAGCAATGGCCGGTGTTCTTCCGGGCAGGATTCCAGAAATGAAACGGTAGAATCTTCCTCTGGTGATGATGTCAGTAATGTGACCTGTTTTAGGGGTTCTGAACCATGGTCCTTCTCCTTTAAGGAATCCTTTTAAGGAGGCATAGGCTTGGAAAGGAACAACAATATAGCTTAAAGCAATAAAGGAGGCAATTCCTTGATAATCTTTTTCTTCTGATTCTTCTAGGAATAAGCCTACCGCATTCATTAAAGGAAGAGCAAAGAGATTGGTCAGAACTAAACTCCAACCCCAAAGATCAGTCCAGAAAGGAAGCCTTGCTGGAAAGATGGTTTCTGATATTAACCAAGAGATAGTACCTACGAGGAAGAAGAAAGCCTGTAAGTAATATGGTGATAAGTATAAGAATTCAAGCTTTTCTGGTAATGTAAGGGGTGATGGGATGAATACCTTTTTGGTGGAATGATCAATTTTCGAATGTTCAATATTCAATGAATTATTCAATTGATCAATTTTCAAATTGGGATTTGATTGTAAATTGGTCCTTGTAAATTGGTCATTAACTACATTTGAGTCAATCCATTTACCTACCAACAACCTAATAAACATCTTTCTGACATTATTACTGTGTCCTTCTGCCCATCTCATTCGTTGTCTGATTAACCTCTTAAGAGTAGAGACACATTCAGCTGGGGCTTGAATATAAGGGGTATA
>JABAOF010026601.1_pt1 | contig 18971 bp, 12 predicted proteins | sample 7062171 | NCBI WGS metagenome assembly JABAOF01 (sample SAMN14538628, study PRJNA623070) | marine sediment metagenome | biome: marine biome [ENVO:00000428]; feature: marine pelagic biome [ENVO:01000023]; material: deep marine sediment [ENVO:00002113] | place: India: Gulf of Khambhat ...
TGATCGGACTCGTCGCCCCTGAAGGGGATGCTGGTATGTAAAGTGCCGGCAGGTTTTTCGAGGCCAAGAAAAGAAGCTTCTGCAAAGAATCTTGGTTGTGGATGAGACCCGAAGGAACATTGATGTAACAGGCAATCATCGGACTCTCCCTTAATGCTTCAGCGCCTCCTACAACCGCCTCAGCCATCTCCACAGCGTCTCTGCAGCCTTCAAACTCATAAGTCACGAAGATTATGGGTTTGACAGTGTGGTTGAGCATGGTTTCCATCTGATAGCGGTCAGCGATGGTCTCATCAACATCTGAAGGAAGCATCAAGGACATCACAAAATCTATGTTCGCCAGATAATCGCATAATATGATTCCTTCTCTGATGTCCTCTAACAAGGATTTTCGGCGTGTTCCGTCCCTGTGGTCGATGATATTCAGACAATCCGAACCAGGACCGTAGAAACAACTCTGTCCTTCTACGGGCATAACAGGATGACCTTGACGATCATACAAGACAATCTGTTTTGGTACAGTGTTCAGAGCTTTCTCGACCAACCGCGAAGAAATTCGGACCACATTGTTATCGATCACTTTGGACCCTGCCTTTTTCAACAGATTGACAGCTTCTTCCAAATGAAGTCTTACTCCAACACGTTCTATGATTTCTAGGCTTGCCTCATGGATCTTCTGGCATTGCTCATCAGTGAGGCGAGGAAAACCAATCTTATTTGTAAAGCCTCCTTTTTTCTCTGTGTTTTCCATTTCAGTTCTCTCCTTAAAGGATTTATCAAGCTCTCCGTTTAGAAAACTTTCCTCTTATAACGAGGGCCGCCAACAGACCTAGGATACATAGCCCGGCGATGAACATGAAGAAATATCTGTATCCCAATGCTCCGGGGTAACCATCCAAAAGCACTCCACCGACCATGGGCATAAAAACATCTGGAGTATAACCAATCACAGATAAAGCGCCAGTGGCTGTGCCTGTGACAGCAAGAGGGATCCCTCCTTCTTCCAATAAAGCAAAATAGACTCCTCTTAAAGCGAATATGGCCGCTGCGGCAATGGCCGTATTGATGACCAGAATCAAGACCATTGTCGGGTTCCCGGGCGTGAAAATAAACACCCCAAAGCTGAAAATCAAGACGACAAAGGACCAGGCGACAGTTCTGGATGGCCGTATCTTGTCTGCCAGGAATCCTGCACCCAAGGCAGATAAGGGTTTTATCCACATCTTTCCCACTCCTAAAGCTCCTCCAAAAACAACGCTCATCAAAAAAACTTCTGTGGCAAAAGGAGTAAAATAATATGATCCCCAATAAGCACTGTAGGCAGCCAAGATCACGACAGATATCAGCCAGACAACAGGCATTTTTAAGACTTTGATGACATCTCTTATTCCCACTCTCACCTTCTTTTCTTTTTCAGAATCCTCTCTCTTGGAGTCATGCAGCGAGAACCAGGTCATGATTCCAATCAGGATATTTGCCACCGAAAAAAGAATAATAACCCAGGAGAGGGCAAGATTTCCGCTCCCCAGTCTGGCAAAGACTGCCAAAAAAAGTGTGGAACTGGCAACCTCGGCCACACCCCTGCCACTCTCTAATATGCCAAAGGCTTTTCCTTGTTTCGTAGCAGGTGCCCAGTTTCTGATCGCCTTGATTAGAGCTGCCCAGAAAGTCAAGGTACAGGATAGTCCCCAAAAGGCATGAATGGCAATGCTAACTGGGTAAGAGGGAAACGTGGCAAAATAGAGACCTCCCACTCCAGTGGCCATCAAAGATAGAGTCAACAGTTTTCTGGGGGAGACGCGGTCGGCCAGCCAGCCCCCAGGGAAATAGCTGATCATGGCTACTGCTCCAAAAACACTCATCAGCACGCCTAACTGAGTGTTGGATAAATGCAATGCCTTTTGCAAGGGGATGTAGTACACTTCTCTCAGAAAAGGCAAGAGGTAAATGATGCCCCCAGAAAGACACAGACAGGTCATGATCAACCATCGCCGAAATGCGCCCTTCTTGCTTTCTGTCATGGTGAGTGGAAATTAAAAGACACCATTTTAACCCAATCTCATTGAAATTTCACCAGCGAAATCCGATTGGATTTCAGTACCGATCAATCTTCAGAGGTTTTGAGAGATAGGGTAGGGGGTTGGGTTATGAGAACCGACTTGATTTATTGGAATGGACTGACTCGAATGTACTTCAACAATATCCTGTTTTCCAATAGCAGCTTATGACCATGGAATCCAACAGATTATGAGCCTGAAATAGTGCTTTTATAAAGCGTTTCTTAATAAAGCGAAGTAGATTAGTAAGCCCTCCTTTGCATCATCTGCCGCGNNTGAACGAGTGCCTTTATGATGTGTTTCTTCATAAAGGGAAGCAAGTTAGTAGGCCCTCCTTTGCATCATCTGCCGCGGAAAATTTGACTTATCGTGACATGGATAATCGATTTAAATGATCAGAATTGCAGGCGTGCTCCAACCTGCAGTCGTCTCGGATAGAATATCCATTCAGGTTCCAAATAAAGACTCGACCACATGTCATAATCGGCATAATATGTCACTGTATTTGAATTAAATACATTAAAGACATCAAAAATGGCATGAAGTTTTAGTGTCCCAGAAATTTCAAATGTCTTCTGCAGCCTGAAGTCTAACATGCTCCAATCTGGAAACCTGTCATCGCCTCTTGGTTCAGCTAAAATACGCTGCCACCCCTGGTCAAGATCGACACTGACAAAGCTTGGAATGGGTCTACCCGTCTGGTAAATATAAATCATGCTGGCCAGTATACCCCATGGGAAGGTGTAGCCTGCTTGAACTTTAAAAATCCAAGGCCGGTCACTTTGCATCGCACCGTAGGCATTAATCAAATTATTAGGATCTCCTCCAAAGCCATCATTATACCAAATCATAGCTTGCTGATCTGCACCTGTTGAGTGGCCTATCATGTTCATCCCTTCACTCTTGGACCAAGTCAAAGAAGCACTCAACATCCAGTTGTTGGAGTAGCGCTTGGTCAAGGTAAACATAACAGCTTTATAAATCTGTTCGTACTTCTCAGGATTCGTCAACCATATTTCTTTGGTGCCGATATTTGTCTGATTCCAAACTTCGTAAGTCTGACCATTTTCAGGAGAAACCCTGCTGACTTTTTCATAAATTCCACCTCTGTCTTCCAAACCAATGAGATCTTTTTGTTTTTTGTAAATATAGGTTGCCCCAACAGATAAATTTGGAAGAAGTTCTCTTTCAAGACCGATCGAAAATTGATCAGCATAGGGATTTTTTAAATCTGGATCTAGAGTATAAGCACTTTTTCCTGAAATCGTATACCAGAATACCCAATCCATGATATCCCAATCGTAGTAATAAAGACTCCAATCTGTAGCATTCGGTCCTGGATAAGACCAGTTTGACATATGGAGAGCATCATAATAACGTCCGTAAGAGGCTTTCAGCAGAGTCTTCTGATCAGAGGTCAACTGAAAGGCCAGTCCGACTCGCGGAGAAAAAGTCTTCCACACCACAAGATCTTCAAATACAGGCGTTTTTTCAGAAGTTCTCGTAAAATAATCCATGACTGGAAACTCGGGAACAAAAGCGTTGCTGTAGTCAAACCTGAATCCAAGATTCAACGTGAGCCGGTCGCCAATCTTCCAGGAATCATCAGCAAATACTCCAAAAGAGTCCACAATGCCGCCTGCATAAAAAACATCTCTCTCGTACATATACCAAGGATAGCCGTAGTAATCATAGTACCAGCGCTCTCCTATGTAACCTTCTGGATATCTAGAATCGCCCCTGTTATACTGGACTCCGATTTTAAAGTCGTGATCTCCCCCAAGAAAATCTTCGGCAAAATAGGAAAGTTTGGCATGAGCCTGATGCCTTAACACTACCCATTCCCATGCAGCATAAGCAAGCCCTCCCCAGACTTCTCCAGTAGCCCAGTCCCAATGGGGAGAGGAATCCATGTCGCCACTGTTAGGCATATAATCATCAGTACCTCTATACCCTGCATATCTCACACTAATATAAGCATTGTTGCTTATTTGAAAGGTATACATTGAATTCCAAGAATAGGTGGAACCTATTTCACTACCCAGGGCATCTTCCGCTATCCAGGCATAGGGAGTATCAGGAAAGTCAAAGCTCTCGTAATAGATGGAGCCTGCCAATTTATGCCTGTTGGTTATCTGGGCTGAGAGTTTAAAATACACCTTATTATAAGGATAATTTACTGCATAATCAGGATGTATACCCCACCATGAAGTGGAATCATCGATTCTCTCATAAGTGCCGAAAAACCACAACCTGTCTTTAACTATGGGCCCACCTAAATTAAAGGACGCAGATAAGAACTTGTCGCGGTTGTAAGAATATGCCTTATTAGGATAGAGATAAGCCTCATCGGCAGGCACACTCGGATCCAGCTTTTCCTTTGGATTATTGTCAGCGGTGAGCGATTGAAACTGACCATAATAGGATAGGCCGCCTTCAAACCTGTTGCTCCCGGATTTCGTCACTATATTCACTACAGCCCCAGTGAATTGCCCGTACTCAGCAGGAGCGCCTACTCCAAGGGTTTCAATCTCTTCAAACGCTTCATTAGTGACATCCAACCAGCCAATCCCAATATCAGGATCACTTAAATTGCTGCCATCCATATAATAAGAATTGGATTCTGAATTGGAACCAAATGCGACGGTCCTACTCGAGTCTTGAAAGGTTTGCTGCATACCGGGCGCCTGTTTGATAACATCGTAATATGAATACCTCCCACTTGGCAATTTTTCAAGTTCATCTTTTCCAAAGTTGGCAGACAAACCTGATTTTGTAACATCAATTACAGGAGCCTCTGCAGTGATAGTGACGGATTCTTCGATAGTGACCTGCTTCAAAACGATATTCACAGAAACAGTTTTTCCTACTGAAACAGTTATGTTTTCTCTCTCTAAAGTCTGGAATGCTTCCAGCTTGAAAACCATCTGGTATGTTCCAGGAGGCAAATTGACAAATCTGTAATGCCCTTTATCAGATGTGATTTGAGCGAGAACTCCCATCATAGAAGGACCTGAAATTGATACATTGACCCCTGGAAGAGGTATACCTTCTTCATCTGTGACATCCCCATCGACTTTTCCTGTCAGGTACTGGGCATAAGAGAACCCTGTCGTGAGTATTAATAGGGCCAGCAATAACGTCCATAGTCTCTTTTTTACATTCATTTTTCCTCCTTCCGAGTTTAATTAGGAAAATAAAGCAAAAATTTCTGAGATTTTCCTTCTTTATTCAGATTTCCCTTTAATTGTCCCGGTATGTGATACAATTGTTTGCAATTCAAGTATAGTGTAGAGATATAATTTAAAAATATCAGTATTTTGTCAAGTATTTTTTTTTGATATAAAAACTTTTTTAATATAAATACTTTCTAAATTCGAATTTTGACATCAAATGTCTTCCATGTTATAAGCATTCAAGCTAGGAATCGCAGAAAAACAAGGGAGAGGACGTAATGTGACATGAACAAAAACAATAAACTCTTATTCAAGATTTCGACTCTATTGTTTGTATTTTTGATCTCGATTCTCTCATCAGTTACACCCATAACTCAAGTCGATGCCACACCCTCTATCTACGATTTTACAATCGAAACATCATGGCTAACCATGAAGGATGGAGTGCGACTCGCTGCAACCTTTTTCAAACCTGTGCCTCGTCAAGAGGATGAGAAGTTCCCTGTTCTCTTCGAGTTTCTGCCGTATCGCAAGGACGACTCCTATTATTTACGTGATTATCCTCTCTATAGCTATTTCGTAAAGCGGGGATTTATCATGGCCAAGGTGGATATTCGCGGCACCGGTTCCTCCCAAGGCCAGCTTCCCCCCCGGGAATATTCAGAGCAGGAGCTAGATGATGCGGTCGAAATCATCGATCAACTCTCCAGGATGTCTGAGTCAAACGGTCGAGTTGGAATGTGGGGTATCTCCTGGGGTGGTTTTAATGCCATCCAGGTGGCCATGCGCCAGCCACAGGCCCTCAAAGCGATCCTGGCCGCACACGCCACCGACGATTTATATCATGACGATATCCATTTCATCGACGGCGCATTTCATGTCGACGAATACGAACTCATCATCGACCACGAAAACGCACTGCCGCAAACGCCCGACTATAAACTGGATGAGGCTTATTTTCGCGACCGTTTTAACTCCTATCCCTGGTTCCTGACTTATTTAAAGCAGCAGAAAGACAGCAATTTCTGGCGCAAGAATTCGCTACGCTGGAATTATGATAAAATCCGTATCCCGGCTTATCTCATAGGCGGACTCCTTGATGGCTACCGGGACAGTATGACACGCATGCTCGAAAATATGAGAGTTCCGGTCAGGGCTGTTATCGGTCCCTGGAATCACGCCTGGCCAGATAATGGTCTGCCAGGACCCAATTACGAGTGGCGACACGAGGCTGTTCGCTGGTGGGACTACTGGCTCAAAGATAAGGAGACTGGCATCACAGATGATCCACGCCTCATAGTTTTTATCCGAGAAGGCCACAGCCCTGACATCGGGCTCAAAATGACACCCGGCCACTGGGTCTGTGAAGACTGGCCCATAACCGGAACGACCTGGAAAAAGTACTACCCGGCAGAATACCGAAAACTGCAACCTAAACCAGGTCAGCCAACAATGGAATCTTTAGGTTATGTTCCAAGTTATGGCTATGCCTCAGGACTCTGGTGGGGAGAGACCACTGGGGATTTGCGTCCGGATGATGCCGGAAGCCTTGTCTTCGATAGTCAGGTGCTAAAAGAGGGGTTTGAGATTGTCGGATTTCCGCGTGTGCGGCTGCGCGTTTCAGCCGACGCTCCTATTGCCCATTGGATTGCTCGCCTTGAAGATGTCCAGCCTGACGGAACAGTCTCCCTGGTAACGGGTGGGCTTATCAACGGTTCGCAGCGGGATTCACGACTTGAACCTCATCCGCTTGAGCCTGGAAAGAACTACGATATCGAGTTCGATATGCACTTTACAACTTGGACTTTCAAACCCGGTCATCGTATCCGCCTCTCTATTTCGAACGCTCTTTTTCCGATGATCTGGCCTACTCCATATCTGATGACCACAAAACTTTTCTTGGGCGCTGAGAGCACTCGCCTGGAATTGCCTGCAATCCCCGAAGCGAAACGCAAGGCCCCTGCCTTTCGGCCTCCAGAGACGCGCGAAGAGAGATCAGACGCGAGGCATCTCGGAGGAGACTACTGGCCACAGGGAGTTTATGAATACACGTATGATATCTGGAATTCCAAAGCAAGTGTGGAATGGAGAGGATCCTACGAATACGAGATTCAAGGCCGACGCTATTCTGTGCATGAGAAAAACTATTACGAAACAAATGACAAGAAACCTGCGGAATCGCGATTTATCGGCGAAGCCAGTCACCGTATTGAGCTCGAGAATCGAACATTATTTCTTCGCACCACGCTCGATGTCCGTTCCGACCAAGCCAACTTCCATGTCATTCTCGTGCGTCAAATTTACGAAAACGACAAGCTCGTACGGAAACGCGAGTGGAAGGAAACGATACCCCGCACGTTCAACTAAAAAGAATGATTACTGTTTTATATACGAAACCTGTCCTGAGTAGGATTGAATAAATCAAAGGGAAGAACAAACCAAATTCTCCAAATCTCTAAAATCAAAAAAAAGTTGTAATCATCCCAAGATTTTTTATATTTTAGGAGGAAAATGAAGGCTTTGAAGAAAAGGAGGTTTGAATGAAGAAAAAGCTCTTTTTTTGCCTCGCTGCCCTTTTGGTTTTCGTTTGTATCACTGCTGAGGGCAAAAGAAAAATGACAGTTGACGACTATTTTAAAATCAAGGAAATCTCGGATATCCAGATTTCTCCAGGTGGAGAAAAAATCATCTTCGTGAAAAAAGAAATTATTCCAGACGAAAAGAAAAAAGGCGAACTGAAAAGAACCCAGGATATCTACATGATTTCCTTATCAGACAATGAAATCCATCGCTTGACAACCCATGAAAAGGACTCTTCTTATCCCCGATGGTCATCTGATGGCAGATATATCGCTTTTCTCTCGAGCCGGACAAAAAAGAATCAGATATGGCTCCTGGATATGGAGTTAGGGGGAGAAGCCCAGCAGCTTACAGATTGGACGCCCCAGATAGAAGAATTTGCTTGGTCACCTGATTCGAAAAATATCGCCTTCATCTCGCCTGATCCAAAAAAAGAAGATAAAGCAAAAGAAAAAAAGGAAAAAACCAAAAAAGATGATCCCTATGTTATCACCCGGACGATGTTTCTTTATGATGGAAAAGGTTATTTTGGCGATCCGAGAGAAAGAAAGCATATCTGGACAGTTTCCCTGGCAGAGCCAAAAAACCCGAAGAAAATCACTGATGGCGATTTCGATGACAGCAGCATCCAGTGGTCTGCGGACGGGAACCAAATAGCCTTTGTCTCCAACCGGACAGGCGATGATGACAACAATGACAATACAGACATCTGGATTGTCCCTTCAGGAGGAGGGGAGGCCAAACAAATCACAAAAAATATTGGGTCTGACAGTTCTCCCCGCTGGTCTCCGGATGGGAGATTTATCGCCTATATTTCAAACCCAGAGCCTAATAATCTTTATAAACTTAACCGTCTCAGTATCATTTCTGTTGATGGAGGAATCCCCCGCCATTTGAGTGAGAGCCTAGACCGAGAAGTATTGAACATATTTTGGAGTCAAGACAGCAAATTTATATATGGATTGGTTCCTGATAAAGCGAGAATTCATCTGTGCAGCTTCTCTCTCAAAAATGGTCAAATTCACAAAATCATTCAGGGAGAAAGACGTCTGGATCAATCAGCATTCTCTAAAGAAAACAATTTTTTTGCTCTAACCTTAGAGGATAATGACCATCCTCCAGAACTCTTTACGGTAACACTCGATGGAAAAGAACTCATTCCCAGAACCCATTTTAACCAGGAATTGCTCGCTGAGCTTTCTTTGGGCAAGACAGAGAAGATTGAATTTAAAAACCCTGATGGCCAGAAAGTGGAAGGATTTGTTTTGAAGCCTCCGGATTTTGATTCCCAAAAAAAATACCCCCTGATACTTAAAATTCATGGTGGCCCGCTGCTTGAGGATGGAAATTATTTTTCCGCAGAAGGCCAATGGTATGCGGCAAACGGTTATATAGTCTTATGGGTTAATTACAGGGGAAGCTCGAGTTATGGAGAGGCATGGCAAGAAACCATTGCAAAAAACTGGTATTTCAAAGAATATGATGATTTGATGGCAGCAGTGGATTTTATGTGCCAGACCGGATATGTGGATAGCAAACGATTAGGCGTAACAGGGGTGAGCTATGGAGGGATCATGACCAACTGGATAGTTAGCCATACCAACCGATTTTCGGCAGCCGTATCGGAAAGAAGCACTGTGGATAATTTTAGCTGTTACGGCGTCGATGACGTGGCTTACTGGTATGAAAAGGATCTGGGTTTGCCCTATGAAGAGGAAAATTTCTCCCTCTACAGAAAACTTTCTCCTCTGACCTATGTCAAGAACTGTCAAACTCCCATCCTGATCATGCAGTGTATGGAAGACCATCGCTGTCCTCTTCCGCAGGCTTTTCAACTTTATATGGCCTTGAAGAAATTGAAAAAAGCCGAAGCCCAGCTTGTTCTGTATCCAAGGGAATCCCATAGCATACAAGAAATTCCACATTTAGCTGATAGATTGAAGAGAATAGTAGCCTGGTTTGATAAATACCTGAAAAAATAAAATGTAAGTTTTTTTATTTTGTTTACTGAGATTCTATACTGGAGGTAGAAATGAAGAAGATTTATCTAAATATTGTCATTCTTTTTCTGTTCGGAATGGCCCAGATGACTTTATCTGGAGACAATCCTTCCCAGCAAGGACTAAAAAACGAAGTCATCAAGATTTTGGATCAAAAATATCAATTATTGACGAATATAAGCGATTCTGTCTGGGAATACGCCGAAATTGCACTCTTGGAGCATGAATCAGCAAAACTCCTTGTTGAACATCTTAAAAAAGACGGTTTCACTGTCGAACAGGGTATAGCCGACTTACCCACGGCTTTTATGGCTTCATATGGTTCAGGAAAACCGATCATAGGTATCCTGGCTGAATACGATGCTCTGCCTGGCCTATCTCAGGATAATACTCCGTTTAAAAAGGTGTTGGTTGAAGGAGGATCTGGACACGGCTGCGGCCATAATCTCTTTGCCTCAGGCAGCTTGGGGGCAGCTCTTGCCATCAAAGAGGTCATGGAGAAGCATAAACTGAAAGGTACCATAAGATTGTACGGCTGCCCCGCAGAGGAAGATGTGGGAGGGAAATTATACATGGCCAGGGAAGGGCTGTTCGATGACTTGGATGTCTGTATAGCCTGGCATCCAGATTATGAGACCAAGGTCGATGTCAAAGGCAGCCAGGCCATTGATGACCTAGAAATAGAGTTTTCTGGGAAAGCCTCTCATGCGGCTTTTGACCCCTGGAAAGGCGTTAGTGCCCTTGATGCTGTAGAAATGACTGTCTTTGGAATCAATCAGCTTCGAGAACATGTCAGGCCTTCTGTGCGAATGCATTATGTCATAACCCATGGAGGGAAAGTCCCCAACATAGTCCCTGACTATGGCAAATTATGGCTTTGGGTAAGAGATTCTACAAGAGAGGGAGTCAAGATTGTGGTCGAGAGAGTTGAGAAGATTGTCCAGGGCGTTGCTTTGGCAACGGGAACCGCTCACAAAATCCATTACAAAGGAAGCTACCATGAGATGTTGGTGAATCTCACAGGATCTCGAATCATGCACAAAAACCTGGAGATGATTGGCCCTATAATTTACACTAAAGAAGAACTCGCCTATGCCAAAAGGATTCAGAAAGAGTCCGATACCAAAGAGGTAGGTCTTGTCTGCGAAATAAAGGAGTTAGAAGAGCCTTCTAAAGATCCAGAAGGGGGATCCACCGATGTGGCTGAGGTGAGCTGGATCGTGCCTACCTTGTATCTTTCGGCAACATGTGCTCCCTACGGGATTCCTTGGCATAGCTGGGCAGTTGTGGCCTCATCAAGGCATGCCATCGGCCATAAAGGATTGCTCTTGGCAGCAAAGGTGATGGCAACGACTGGCATCGACTTCCTGCTCGATGAAGAGGTTTTGACCGAAATGAAAAAAGAATTCAAAGAAAAACTGAAAGGCTACAAATACAAGAGTGGGATTCCTCCTGGCCAAAAACCCCCTCTTCGCGTTAAAAATAGTTCCTAAAGACGAAGTAACACTCGCTATCGCACTTCGTAAAAGCCTCTAGAGTTTCTTTTCATAGAGTGTTGAAGAGCAACACAGCAGAAAATATCAAAATTTTTTTAAAAATTCCTCGCTTTATAAAAGATGACAATTTTTAAGCCAGCCTATCTTTTTCAACTGACTCAATTATCTCTTTGAGTTCAGCCTCCAATTTAGGATCGAGAGGATCTGGATTGTGAGTGGATATAATCTTTTTTGCTCTCTCTCCAGCCCATTCGCGAGCTCCGTCCTTCTTTTTTTCCCACTCGCTGTAGGGACGGCGATCCATTAGGGTGTGAAGCCATAGGTTCCGCATGTGTTTCATGGTGTGATCTTGTGTCAGGAAACTTCCTCCTGGTCCTACACCTCGGATAACATCCAGGGCTAAATTCTCCTCATCGACAACAATGCCTTCCATCATCTTACGGATGATCTCGAAAATTTCACAATCCATGATCATCTGTTCGTACGACCAGATAGTGCTTCCGTTTAAAAGTCCCACTCCCAGGAGCATGTCGGACATCGCTGCTGTGGCCATTAATGTGGACAGGCTGTTTTCGATTCCAGCCTGCCAGTTGGGTTCTTTTGCCCCGGTTGCAAACGAGCCCATGGAAAGAGGCACATTGTAAAAGTCGGCAAGCTGGTTGGTCGCTGCGCCAAAAAGAAAATCTTCTGGACCTCCACCTGTATAGGCTCCTGTACGTAAATCCATCACGGTCTGAGCTGCGGCATAAAAAACAGGGGTACCGGGGTAAGCCAATTGAATCAAAGCCAGAGCACTGAGGACTTCAGCATTCCCGACTACAAGGTTTCCTGCTAGAGTGGCAGGCCCAGTGGACACGCATGAAGCCATGGTCATGAATCCCACTGGAAGCCCTGCCTCTGCCCCAATTAGAGCGGTCTCTATACTGCCCCCATCTTGAGCAAGAGGGGAGATGGTACATTCCATGATCGAAAGGATCGGTCTTTTGCGGAGACCTTCTAATCCTCCAGCTAAGGCAGCAGCCATCTTAACGCTCCCTCGAGCTTCATGCTCAGTATAGATGCTTTCGGTCTGCACGTGTTTGGTGGAATTTTTCCAGATAGCCAGGAGTTCATGCAGACTCCGTGACTCTGGAGGACAATCCTGGGCTGAGACAGGAACCCAATGGAGGGCAATCTCTTCAAGATAATCAGCAACACGGGCAATGTCGGCCACATCACGCAAACATGATCGCCGACATTCTCCACTATAAACATCAATCACTTCCACTCCACATCCATCTGTCCCTACGTAGACGTGGTTTCCGTCCAGTGGTAAATCCTGGGTAGGATTCCGAGCCGCAAGCGTATAGACAGGAGGTGCTTTTTTGAGCGCCTCTTCGATCACATGGCCTGGGACCTTGACAATCATTGACTTCCTGTCCACTCTTGCCCCATGTGACTCCCAGATACCCAAGGCTTTTTTAGAGGGGAATCTCACGCCTACAGATTCGATGATTTCTAAGGTGGCTTGGTGGATGAGACGGACATCTTCTGAGCTGATGATGCTCAATTTCAAACCGGGATTTGTCACAGATTTGATCTTTTTCGCCATCTTTGATCCCCTTTTATTCTACTTTTTTTGGCTGACTCTATTTATTTTTGGCCCTTTTCTCCAGTAGAGAAAAGCAGGAATACCAAGACTGAGCATGATCAATCCCATCAAAGATTTCAACGGCTGGGCCACAATTGTATTGAAGAAAACAGCCAGATTGATCAGCACAAATAGAAGCGGGACAATCGGGTATCCCCAAGCTTTGTATGGTCTTATCTTGTCGGGCTGTTTGTAACGAAGGACTATCACAGCAAGCCCTGTGGCAGCAAAAAAAATGACCAGAGCAAAAACAACAAATTCATATAAGTCCTGGTAAGTTCCGGACAAACAGAGAAGAGCAGACCATAGAGCTTGGCCGGATAAGGCCTTTGTTGGAACTCTGTAGCGGGGATGGATGAAAGTCATGCTTTTAAAAAATGATCTATCTTCAGCCATGGCAAAATAGACTCTTGGCCCGTAGAGGATGGTGGCACTCAGGCAACCGAAAATAGAGATCATGATGGCTCCAGAAATAATAAAAGTCACGGCTGGTCCGAAGAGTTGTGTTGAAGCCAGTTCTCCAATCCGGGCCACTCCTTTCATTTCATCAACCGGAAGAGCCATGACATAGACCACATTCATCAGACAATAGATAAGGGTAACACTCAGAGTGCCCAGGAGAAGTCCTAGAGGGATATTCCTTCCAGGCTTCTTTATTTCTTCTGCTGTACAGTTAACCGAATACCAGCCATCATATGTCCAGAGTACTGCAATCAAGGCCAGTCCAAAAAGTTTAAAAGTGCCTAGGCTAAAACCCATCTCACCTGAAAAAAGCTGGTTATGACTCATGATCCCTGATTTCTTTCCCAGAACTAAACCGAAAACGACAATCGCTGCCACAGAAGCGAGCCTTAAGAATGTAAAAATATTCTGAACGAAAACACCGCTTTTTATGCCGAAGTAGTTAATCCCCGAGAGGAACAAAATAGAGGCCGCTGCCACAAGCTGTCCTGCAGAGAGTGAATAATTTAAACCCAAAATACTCAAACGGAAAAGAGAAGACTGAGTGGATAGAAAAGGCACGAAATATCCCAGGTATTCAGCAAAGGCTACAGCCAAAGCTGCAATGCCTCCACACATGATGAACCAGAAGAATCCCCAACCATAGAAAAATCCAGCCCAGTTTCCATAGGCTTGGCGAATATATATATATTGGCCTCCGGCTCTGGGAAACATGGCTCCTAATTCCGCAAAAGAAAGCGCTCCGCTCAAAGCTATAAATCCGCCCAAAAGCCATACGATCAAGATCAAACCAGGGGAGGGGAGGAACTCGGCGATAAAGCCTGTGGTCATGAATATCCCCGAACCGATGACAGATCCTATGACAAGAAAAGTTGTGTCTAGAAGATTCAGCTTTCTTAAAAGCTTGGGTTTTTTTTGGTTTTCTTGATTATTCATATCTTACGCCTTGAAACATTCTCAAAAGCTTATTAAATTCATCCTCAGGTATTGTCTCGGCCTTTCTTCCCAATCTTCCTTTTATGGAAGCTGCCTTGAGCAAGGAATGGAATATGGCCTCCTTGATTGCTGCTGTGCTGGCTGATATGACTGTCTCCAAATAGGAATCTTTGATAAGTTGAAAATCATACATCAAAGACCCCTCAAAAGCCATGCTCAATGGATTAGCCGTGGTAAACAAGACGCAGGTAATAGAGTCTTTAAAATTCTTCAATATTAATTCCGAGGGCAAGCTGACGACCAGGCTGCTTGCGATTTGTTTGATCTGGTAAGGGACCAATGGGGCGTCAACTCCAGCAATGAGAACGAGGGAACCATTCTCATTTTTTTCAGAGACGGTATTGTTTTCAGAGTTCTCAGAGGATTTTTGATTACCAAGATTTGAAGCGACCAATGCTCCGCTTGTGAAGCTTTGACTGCCTAGATCGAAAGACCTGGAAGATGTCCCGATTCCTCCTTTCCAGCCAAAAGCTCTCAAACCAAGACCTATTCCTACAGATCCTTCTTCCACCTTGCCTTTTGAGGCATGATGAAAAACATTCAAAATCTCTTTCTCCTCCAAGACGCTCTTCCTCATTTCATTCAGGTAAGAATCATCGATCCCGATGACAAGAGGTGGCCAGATCTCATCCCGGCCAAGCGTGAAACCATAGGAAAGAATGGCGTTATACACTCTTCCAACGTTAAATGAATTGGCTATGACGATGGGAGAATTAAGATAGCAGAAATCCTCGATGACTTCATATCCTGTGATTTCATTCTTGCCTCTAAAAATAAAACTTCCCGAAAACAGTCTCATTTCCTTTTCCATCGGATAGGGGAGGATGGCGGTCATGCCTGTTCTTATGATTGCTATTTTCCCTGATTCATCTTTGACATTCCTGCTCACAGAAAGGTGTCCTACCCTAACTCCTTCGATATCTGTGATCGAATTTTTTCTGCCGAGGGAAAATTTTCCTTTCCTCTCTTCCCGTTCTTCAATGGTAGCCTCTTTTTTATTCATGATTTCCTTCTCCAATTCTTGAATACTTTTTCATGATTTTTTTGACTTGATCCAGGGGAATCCCATGAGCTGTGTTGTTATCGCGACCGATGGTTGTCTGAGATGTAGTTAAGGCATTGATGATAGCTTCATGGGTGGCTTCAACTGTAGCCTGATAGAGAGGTGTGATCATAAAATCATTTACAGCTTTTATCCTATGAAAACAAGCTGGCCCATTCCTTGGGATTTTATTGGCTGTCGAAAAGGCAAGGATGATATCTCCGCTTCCAGTAGCAGAGATCGAACCAGTCTGTGCAAGACCTAAAGCGACTCTCTTGGCGATCTTTTTTAGTTGATAAGGGAGAAGAGCGGCATTAGTAGCAGCCACAAGGATAATCGATTTTGCCTTCCCGCCAATCGCTTCATAGCCTCTGATTTCTTTCCCAACCGGCACGCCGTCGATGCGAAGCTGTTGGCGGCTTCCTGTATTGGCCATGACAAGGACTCCCACTGTGTATTTTCCGAGTATCTTGCGGGAAGATGTTCCTATCCCACCCTTAAAGCCAAAAGACTTCATCCCTGTGCCTCCTCCCACTGCTCCNNCAACGACAGGATGGGCCATTTCATCTGAATCGCCCATTTTTGGATTTATTTTTGAGAGATAGTCCACTGCTGCACTGTAGACTATTCCAACATTATAGGTTCCTGAAAGAAAGATAGGAGTTTTAAGTCTCCCTGTTTTCTCTATCTCCGCTGCACCTGTCATTTCTCCATAACCATTCAGGTTGAAATAAGAAGCAAATAGGTTCTTATCGTATATGTTGCCTGAAGGCAGGATGACTGTCACCCCAGTTCTCACAGCTCCTCTGCCTTTTCCTTTCACGACAGTTAAATGCCCCACCTTAACTCCTTCGATGTCGGTGATGGCGTTGTTGGTACCAGGCTCAAGAGTGCCTATTTTGATACCGAGCTCCCTGATTCTTTTTCTTGGAGCATGGATGGGTGGAACTTCTTTTGAGGAATCTGATAAAATCCCTTTGGCCAAATTTCTGGATGGAAACAGAGAAAAACCGAATAATGTGCTTTCTATAAAGGTACGCCTATTCATTTTCCATCTCCTTCATAGACAATAGAAATCACACGGAAACATGGAAATCACTCGCTCTTTGAGCAAAATGAATCCACAAAACGGTCAAGGCAGATCATCTTTTATAAAACCTAATGTTCTAATAATATTATTTCTCTGGATGAGAATGTCAAAAAAAATTTCACTCCAAAGATAATCTTTATATAAAAAAACAAAGGCCTTGCAAAAACTTGACAAAGAGAAACCTTAATTTTATTATAGTTCCGCAATACAGTAAGATATTTTATAAGGCGGAACAATAAAATGAAACGTCGAAGTCAAAGAGAAAGAAATTTTATCAATTCGCTTGCCAGGGGTTTGTCGATTCTGGAGGCTTTTGATTTAGCCGACCCCAGAATGGGAATCAGCGATTTATCCAGAAGGACCGGACTTTCCAAGAGTACCGTTTATCGTCTTGTCCATACGCTGCGCTCCCTAGGATACATCATTCCCGTAGAAGAAGAAAATAAGTACACTTTGGGGCCAAAAGTCTTAGGTCTAGGATTTGCAGTGCTCTCAAGCCTTGAATTAAGGGAAGTGGCTCAGCCTTATCTGATGGAACTTTCCCGTAATATCAAGGAGACTGTCAACTTGGCTGTGCTTGATGGGTGGAGGTTGATTTATGTTGAAAGAATTAAAACACAACAGATACTGAATATCAATCTTCACGTTGGTTCTCGGCTTGAGTTATTCAATACGGCGATGGGACGGATTTTAGCGGCTTTTCAGGGAACAGACTGGTTGTCTGGTTATCTTAGGTATCTTCAGCAGATTCCTGAAGCTGAAATTTACAGAAAAGATAGAGGAAAGAAATTGTTAAAAATTCTGGAAGAGATAAGAAATAACGGCTTTGCCGTAAACAACGAAGAACTCACGCCCGGCCTAAGGTCTGTCGCCGCTCCTGTGAGAAACCGGAAAGGGAATGTCGTAGGCGCTGTAAATATTGCCGTAAGCTCAAGCCTTTATTCACTCCAAAGACTTAAACAGGATTTGATTTCTCCTCTTCTTAAAACAACTTATGCTATCTCAGAAGCCCTGGGCTACCAGCCATCTCCATAAAAGGATTAAATGACTCCTCATTACCCACAAGGTCATGTTTTTTACAGAAACCTCCATTATTCCTTTCCACTGATAAATTATGGAAAGGATTCATACCTCTATGATGTGGAAGGCAAAAAATATCTCGACGCAAGCGGAGGAGCTGCAGTGGCCAACATCGGGCACGGCTTGAAAGAGATCGCTAAAGCGATATCCTCACAGGCTCAAAGAGTTGGCTACTTAAACGGAATGCAGTTCAGTCATACCCCAGTGGAGACATTGGCCGGCGAGATAGCCAAATTTCTTCCTTTTCATGAGGGAAAACTATATTTCTTGGCAAGCGGTTCAGAAGCCGTCGAAGCTTCCCTAAAATTGGCCCGTCAGTATTGGATTGCCCAGGGAAAAAAGAAGAAGACTCTTATCGTTTCTCGAAGCCCGAGCTATCATGGAAACACTCTTGCCGCGCTTTCACTTTCAGCAAGGGAGCATTACAAAAACATTTTTCGGCCGATGCTCATAGAAAGCAACCATATACCTGCCCCTTATTGCTATCGCTGCTTCTGGCAGGAAGATTATCCATCTTGCGGGGTGAAATGCGCTTATGAACTGGAAAAGGTAATCAATAATTTAGGGAAAGAAAATGTTTCCGCTTTTTTAACTGAAGTTATTGGAGGAGCATCCACAGGAGCTGCTGTGCCTCCACCTGAATACTTTCTGATTATCCGTAAAATATGCGATGAATATGAAATCATGCTCATCGTTGATGAAGTGATGACAGGAATAGGTCGGACGGGAAAATGGCTTTCCTGCGATCATTTCGATTTGGTCCCTGATGTTATTATCCTGGGCAAAGGACTGACAGGCGGCTATTTCCCTTTAAGTGCTTTAGCCGTCAGAAAAAACATAGTCGACTCGATCTTCAAAGAGGGGAGGAGCTTCCTTCATGCCCAAACCTATACTCACCATCCGATAGGCTGTGCGGCAAGTTTAGCTACTTTGAGCTACATAAGAAAGCACAATCTTGTGGAAAAAAGCTCTGAGAGGGGAGAAGCACTCAAAAAAGATATCCTATCGCTTCTTGATCTTCCCCATGTGGGAGACATCCGGGGAAAAGGATTGCTTTTAGGGATCGAGTTCGTCAAGGAAAAGAATGGAAAGAAGCCATTCCCGAGAAAGAAAAAATACGTGGAACATTTCATCGCCAAGGCGGCAGAGAAGGGGCTGATTCTATGGCCTAATATAGGCCATGCAGATGGGACAAACGGTGATCTTATCTTGCTGGCTCCTCCTTTTATCATCTCCAAAAAAGAAATCTCCCAGATTTCTAATGTGTTAAAAGAAGTTCTTTTCGAAATGAAAAAAATTTAATAAGGGAGGCAGGATGGAAAAAGATGAAGGATTTAAGGTCACTTATTCAACTTCAGATCC
>JABAOF010045451.1_pt2 | contig 18961 bp, 20 predicted proteins | sample 7062171 | NCBI WGS metagenome assembly JABAOF01 (sample SAMN14538628, study PRJNA623070) | marine sediment metagenome | biome: marine biome [ENVO:00000428]; feature: marine pelagic biome [ENVO:01000023]; material: deep marine sediment [ENVO:00002113] | place: India: Gulf of Khambhat ...
CAGAGAAGAACTGGGCTTATTTTATGCCAGAGTTCATCACCCATATCGCCATGCATAAAATGCAGTTGTGGATGTACCTCAAACTTGCCGGTGCCAACGTCAACATGATGACTTACTACGGGCATCACCCCGAATAACCGCAATCTAACCAACACAACAGGCTAAAATCGTGAAGATATCTTCACNNATCTCGCCATCTTCTGAATCAATAACAGGTTAATCACACTAGTTTTCACACTTGATCATTAGGGGAGTTTCTCAACGATTTTTGTCAGTTCTTCTAAAGTGAAAGCCTTCATCGTCGTCGTCCGAACATTTCCACCGGCACCTAAGGTTAAGAGAAACTGCATAGCTACCTCGTCACTTGGTCCTGCGGCAATCGCCACATAGTCATATTCGCCCATCGTCGCATAAAATGCAATGATTTTCGCACCGAGTTGCTTCAGGTACTCCGTTGAGGCTTCAAACCGTTTGGGGAAGTTTTTCATGTCTTTAATGCCTTGCTCCGTTAATTTCATCAAAGATATATAGAGTGGCAATGGGCTCCCTCCAACATAAACTAAGGTACCGTGCTACTTAACTCCTATCGGTTATCTCCCACGTACAATGCCGCCTGAAACTGCAAATTCATGTTAATTAGGGTTTGAGCATTAAGAATAACTCTTTGAGGGCTTGAACGACACCGCGTCGCATCATGTAGCGATAACAGGTGCGTTTGACTTTATTTGTTGAGAAGAGTCCGGAGATTCGGCGGCTCCAGGAGCCAAAGAAGTTCTGATAACACCGATAGAGTTCCCGTTGGACTTCATGACGGGAAAGGTGTTCCGTGGGCATAATGGCATGGATCATATCATAATGGGCCCAGTTTTCATCTTCGATCCAACCGTTTCGTTTGGCTTGGGTGTATATTTCAGTGCCCGGGTAGGGTGTTAAAATCATAAAGATGGCAATATCAGGGTCGACTTCGTCAATCCATTGGCGAAAGGCTTCAATCGATTCATGGGAGTCACTGCGTTCCCCAATGATCGCTGTGACTTGAGCCATGATACCGTTCGCTTTCAGCAATTCCATTGCCTGTTTGGCCATAGATGGTTCGAGACCTTTTCGGTATTTTTCAAGGGTGACCGGGTTATAGGTTTCCACACCAGCCATTGCCCAGTGCAAACCCGTTTGTCGCATTTTTGGCAGAAGGTGTTGGTCCTTGATGATATCATCGGCTCGAACTTGCATAAACCATAGCAGATCATCCTGTATATTCCGTTGCATCAGTTCATCACAGAACTGGTCCATCCATTTACCGAGGGTGAGATTATCATCGGTAAGCCACAAGAACCGACTACCAAATTCTTGATACACGTATTCGAACTCGTCTGCAACCCGTTTGGGAGATTTACGTCGACACCGTCCCCAATATCGCCATTGGGTGCAGAAGGTGCATTTATGGTCACACCCTCGGGATGCCTCGATTAATGCATACGGGTTCTTTTTGCCTGCCATCATGAGAAAATGGTATTGCTTCATATGGTCTCGGACAAAATGATAGCCCGGATACGGAAGGGTATCTAAATCCGTGATGGGTGCGCGATCCGGAGTGTGCACGATTTTCCCCTCATACCGGTAGGTCAACCCATGTACCTGCGCGAGCGTGTGTTTTCCCTCTAAAGCCTGAACTAACTCCAACAGCGTTTGTTCTCCTTCACCCCGCACTACAAAATCAATCTCAGGATACGTAGCAAGCGTCTCGTCTGATAGTGTGGAAAAATGGATGCCTCCTACCACCGTTATGATTTCCGGATTAACTTTCTTGGCTAACTGGGTCGTTCGAGCGACACGATAGGTGTTAGCCGTTGTAAGCGCACCAGGACACACCATCTCGGGTTTATACTCTGTGATTCGGTTTTCTAAGCCATCCCATTGCAACTTTTCAGCTTGACAGTCTATGACACTAATTTCTACGTTGTCGAGATGCGCTTCTAGGTATGCCGCCAAGCATAGTAGTCCCAACGGTGGGGGACGGTATTCGCCCATAATGAACCAGAAGTCCTTTGGGGGCTCCACAAAGAGAATGCGCATCTCTTTCACAAGTCCAACAAGTTTTGATTTTTGCTCAAAGCGCCTAGCATAGATACGTTCACTGTTTTCCCTTAAATGTCATGGATTATCGGTCTTGGATACAACAACGTAACCTACCGCCGTCATTAGGTATTATTTGGTGGGAAGATTAGGGCGTTATGAGAATTGGAGGCGGCTCTTCTTGAGGAAGCGAATTCAAGATTTAATTTTATACATTGTAATTATTGTATGTGCATTTCTTCCAGTTATCACTACTATTCCTTCTTTGCCATGGGAACGTCCATTAGTGGTACTTGAAGTGATCCTGTCCTCAGCGGCGCTCTACACAATAGAGTAGCGTATTTTGCTCCATGTTGTGACCTTACTTCTCATGGTTTTGTTGATCCGTTACGGTCAACAAGTTGGTCGGGTTGTGGCTACTTTTTTTGGTATTCTTTTTCTCTTTCATGCATTCACCCAAAACATCGCTATCACCCCAACGTTTGGTCTTTCCATCCTCACTGGGAATCTAGTCATTATTGCAATCGCTGGCATATTTTGGCTCTGGGAAGCCTACAATCCACAAAACAATTACACCTTTCGACGACTTTCTCTTTGGCGATACTGGGTCATTCCCTTTGTCATTCTCGCATACTGGTTTCCAGTCGGTCCGGGTCTAATGCCCTACTTCCATCCGATTCTCCTCTTAACCTCTGATTTTGGTGTTATGTTTTGTCCAACGGCACCATTGGTGATAGCGATTCTCACGCTCTTCTATCCCCGCGTCAATCTCCGCCTATTACGGGTGACTAGCCTCGTTGGATTACTCATTGGAAGCTTTAATATTCTCGCCGCCTTCGTCATGCCTGGTTATACACTTTGGATGCTGTTTCTCCACACACCGCTAATTTTCATCTCCCTTTACGGGCTCATTCTTCCGCTTATCGTCAAAGATTCGACGCCGCCAACTGAATCCTAAACGCCTTGAGTTGCCGCACCAAGTTCCTTTTGGCATATAGTAAATCCGGAAATTACAAAACCAATTACTGGTCTTAACACTGTAAAGTATTGGCTTTCTTTTATCAAGCAAGGAGAACCCTTCAATGACCGAATATCGTAAAATCAAACAATTCTGGAATAGTCGGCCAACCCTAGAAGGTGCAGGGGTCAGGCTGAAACGGGCTTTCGGTGGGCAAGAAGTGCCACGTCTTGATCCGTTCTTACTTTTAGATGATTTTCATTCTAATGATCCTCAAGATTATCTTGCCGGGTTCCCCCGGCATCCCCACCGCGGAATCGAAACAATCACCTACATTCTCCATGGCGCCGTCGAACACGGAGATAGCCTCGGCAACGGGGGTGTCATCGAATCCGGAGATGTCCAATGGATGACTGCAGGTAGCGGAATCATTCACCAAGAAATGCCCAAACAAACCAACAGTTTGCTGCAAGGCTTTCAATTGTGGGCGAACCTTCCCGCAGCTCAAAAAATGATGGATCCACGGTACCGAAACATTACCCGAGACCAAATTCCCACCGTCTCCTTGGAAAATAATGTGGAGGTCAAAATCATCAGTGGAGAAATCAAAGATACCCAAGGACCTGTGCAAGATATCATCACCGAACCCGAATACTTTGATGTAACTGTGCCAAAAGGTGCTGAATTCCAACACCTCGTTCCATCGGATCACAACATATTTGCCTATGTCATCGAAGGAAAAGGACGCTTCTCACCCAAGCACACTCACCTTTTGGGTCCTGAACACCTGATCCATTATGGTGCTGGTGACGGAGTGGCAATTAAGGCGGAAAAACAATCGGTTCGATTTCTCCTCATTTCGGGAAAACCTATCGGAGAACCAATTGCCTGGTATGGACCAATTGTGATGAACACTGATGAGGAACTTCGAATCGCCTTCGAAGAATATCGGAACGGCACCTTCATCAAATACAAACCTTAAGCCAACTATGCTGTACTTCACGAATGGGTTTTGAAGACTACTTTGACATCCTTGCCGATCATCATTTGACCCATCGAATGTGCCTTATCTAGGAGCGCATTTTTCGTGCTACGACCTACTCGCTGGAAGAGATTCACCGTAATCGTATCCGTTGGCTCTTCAAAGACTTGGTTCCAGGTTCCTACAATTTTTCCCTTGATTAGTACGGTGGGATTTGCCGCTCCTCCCGCATAAACGTGCTTCTCAAATTCTGGTTGTACAAGTCGACGTCGGAGCAGGTAGCCTTTCGTATACGGATCTTCATATGGAAGCATCAGAACAGGAAGCGTACGAGGTGCTTTGAATTTCTTCATGAGAACGTAATCGGATTCCAGCATGATGTACTCTTCAGAGAACTTCTTAATCTTGATGGGTAGTAGCTCGGATTCGAGTGCACCAAGAGCTGTTTGAATTTTTCCTTTCCCTAATCCGGTCCACCAAACCACATCCTGTTCTGTAACAGGCCCAAAGGTGCCAATATACCGTTTCACCAGCTGCACCTGCGCCTCATCGGGCGTTAGGGTTTCAAGGTTGAGTTGTGGATACACCATACGTATCAGCGCATAGCGATTAGCATGACGAGTCAAAATGGGATCCGCAAATTTTTCACTGAATACTTTTCCTTGACGCATCAGAACGGTTAACACGATATTGACATTAGTCATTCGAGCAACATTCCCACCGATTTGACGCTCAAGAGTACGCACCAGTCCTGGAGACATGGCCTGCTTTATCAGATGAAGCGGTTGCCCGCCATCCTTGATTACCGCAAAGATCGTTTCTGCAATTTTCTGATATTCCGAGTGGGGGATACCCCACGTTTGCAGAATTTGCATTATCCGGCTTTCAGGCATACGGGTTGCCTGAAACAAGATTGGGGCGAGATTTGTAGAGGTAATGAACAGGGTCCCACGCAGCGTTTCCAGCCGGATGAGGGTTCGGTTGGCATATAATTCTCGGTCTAATTGGCTTCGCTGGAACTGTTTCATACGCGCAAACAAGGAGAGATACGGGGTGGAGGCACGCGTGGCATGCAAGGCAATGATATCGTTGACGACCTTAAGCACAGTGTTGGTCTGTGAAATCTCGAGCAGGTGCTGTTTATGGAGTAAATACTTTGTTAGCTCTGCCTCTTTCACTTTCTTCATGATTAACCCAAACGCGACTCAGTAAATCACTTATCTTTTATGTTCCTTAAAATATAAATTCGGACGAACAACTCGTTATTACCAAGGTGTCAATCATGAGTGAAGACGAAACCATTTTACAAGCCATGAAAAAGGCGGGGAAACCGCTCCGTCCTGGCGAAATCGCCGACCTCACGGGACTCGACAAAGATGTTGTTTCCAAGGCGATGAAATCATTGAAAAAAGAGGGGAAAGTGGACTCTCCAAAACGCTGTTACTATGCCCCAACCTAGCCTGTAGCTAAGTCCTGGTGGAAACTTTCACGTCGAACAAAAATCAACCAACTGCTACATTAGACACCCTTATCATTTCCACACCTCGGATGCAGGAATTAGCCCAATTTTATCAAGACGGCCTGCAACTGGATCCACCCCATGCCCATAGTGAGAACCATCTCGGGTTCCCCCTCAAAGATGCCTATCTTAGCTTTGATTTAGTGGAAGATATCTCATTCGAATATCCGGGGGCTATTTCACTGTGGTTTCGTGTCGATGATCTTGAAGCCACCTTCAACCGATTCAAACAACTGGGCGCAAAGGTCAGGTATCCTCCTACGAAAAAACCCTTTGGTGATGTCCTAGCCGCGCTCTTTGACCTCGATGGTAACATGTTTGGATTAGCCCAACGCAAACTCGAAGAAACCGTTTGATAGCAAACCACGATTTTACGCTAGCCTGACCCCCTCTTTGGATTCGCCACAACGAATCGAAAAATCAAATCAATAAAAAGGACCTCTTGCCTAATACACGGTATGCGTAAGCGTGGTTTAATCATCATTCTTGGATTCCTCATTGTGTTTTCACTCATACAAACGACCGCCGCCCACGTTCCACTTTTCATGGAAGGGGGGCATTCGATTGATGAAGCCGTACCAATTGAAAATCCAACCAAATCCTGGGTTATCTACTCACTCATTCATGAGGCCGCCGAACCACATTATTTTGCCTTTGATTTACCGGCGGGAGCACACATCCGGCTCATGCTTATGGTCCCCGTACTTGAGGCGGCTATCGGCTTTCGTCCCGAACTAGCGCTCATGGGCAATGGACTTACAAACCTCAGCACTCCTCCGGGCTATCTGGAGATTCCCAGCGGTGCACAAGTAATGATCCTGGAACCCACTTCCCCCCATCCTGAGTACGAAGGCTTTACTCCGACCTCCTTTTCTCAGCTCTACGACTTGGATATCGTTGCTCCCACGACAGGGCGCTATTATCTTGCCTACTATGAACCAAACATGGCTGGTAATTTTGCCATTGCCATTGGGTATGAGGAAAGCTTCAGCTTCGTGGAATGGGTGACTATCCCGTTTTCGGTGCTTGTCACGCATATCTGGAACCATCAGACGCCTGCCGGATTAATTGCTCCGGTTCTTATTACGCTCCTACTCGGCTTTCTTCTCATCTTCTGGCGCTTCCCTGCCCTTCGCACAAGAGCTCAGCTATCATCATGGCTGGGTATCACCACGGGGCTTCTATTCATCGCCAGCGGCGTCTTCCTCTTTTATCAGATGGGACTAGCTCTTTTGTTAGTCCCATTGAATGCCCAAGTCGCTATTACTATCATTTTTGCGACGCTGCCCATTGTGTTGGGTGTGTTCACTATCCGTAGTTGTGTGTCCACTGATTGGCAGCACCAGCCTCGGCAACTCATTATCCTGATCATTCTCAGTTTACTAGCTCTCTTCCTCTGGGCAGGCTGGATAATTGGTCCCGTGCTTCTATTAATTACAGCAACCATTCCGTCTATTCAACTAATCCTCGCCCGTCGAACAACTGCAGCATCTTAGGGTGCTGCATCCCCCTCTATATTCCTGAAAAAGAAACTGGTTTACAGGTTTCGTTACTTCTGATGTTCCTTTGGAATTTGCACCGCAAACTTACAATGCAACGCCCCTGTCAGTGCGGTTTCAATGGGCTGCACGGCCACAGGTTGATTGAAGACGAAATCCCAGTATTTCTTGGTAAACCCCGCACTACAATGACAGAAATTAGCGGAAATCTCGTCGTCCGTTCCATCTTTAATCGCACCTCGCACCCACGGACAATAACAAACATAATACCGTTTCATCCGAGGATCTTCGGCTTCTAGCATCGCTTTGATTTGGAAGGGTATCTTCGTTTGAATGATTTTATCTCCTTCACGAATGCCTGGTGAAATAGTCGGGGTATTCTCTACATAGGCAACCACATCATCATCGACATACTGGGCCCATTCTATGGTCCCCTCTTTCTTGTGCTTCCGAAAGCGGTCAACGACTTCCTGATGCTTCAACGCTAAGAATTCATCAATATCATTTAGCTGGAGAAAATCCTGGCGGGCTTTCGGTTCATCAGGGCGTCCATGCAAGCAGGGAGCTAGTAACTCAACGGTTTTCGCTTCTCCAACCTGTGCTTCCAAGCGTTTCATCACAACTTTAGTGACGTCACTTTTCGTGTCAGGATCGACTCCTAAAGGTGGTATGTCAATATCAGCAAACACCGCATTGCGAACCTCTTCTCCACATTCTTTTCCGATTCGGTCATACAACGTATCCATCGCATTAAACGCTTCAGCGATTTCAAGCACCTCTGCCACATAATCGTAGTTCTCAATAAAATTACCATAATGGATGAAGGCACGTAGGGTATCCAAAACTGCGTCTGTGTTGGTTTTGACAAGATGTTCTGTATACCGTAGAAGTGCGCCCTTGGGGAGATATTCAACATTTTTAGTTTTTAGAAACGCGCGCATTGCTTCCAAGTGGTTTACGAGTAGAGTGGATTGTTCTAGATCCACCTTCTGTTCGAACAAGTATGTGCGAAATGCCAGTTCATTCAACTTATGTCACCTGTGTGAGTTTGGGTTATTTTCTGCATGTTTTTATTCATCGAGGCGTTCAAGCTTGAAGCAGACGGGTCGGACACCATCGGAGCAGGCGGTGTACATGATGCCGTCTTCCATCCAGCCAGTGAAGTTCCCGCCCCAATAGAGAACGGAGAGGTCTTTGTAAAGATCATACCAAGCCCAAGTGCAGAAGCCTTCTGGCATCTGAAGTTTTTCGAGGAGGAATTCTTCACCGTCCTTGAAGCTTTGGCATTTAGGGGCAGTTTTACCTTTGGGTGTGACGTAGTCTTTACCGAAAACATCTTTGGGATGAAATCGTTTAGTGACAGTGATTTTCATTTTTACCATTGCTTCTCACCTTTAGCGAGCCCTGTCTCAGTAGCTGAGATATTTAATCATTTGGCTACCGGCTAGTGCGATTTTCAGTGAAAGATTGTTTAATGAACATAATCAAGCAACATTCGCAAGTTTCTGCTCTCCCTTTTCCGATCGGCACTAGGTTTCTGGAAAGTTCAAGTATTAAAGGGAAAACACGCCGTTAGTTATTCGATATGGTAGTAGCGTCTCAAGGGGGTTAGTCCTTGTCTGAAGATCCGGATTGGCTTGAGGAATATTATGAGCGAATTATCGCTGAAAAAAATAACAATCTATTACGTAAGGATGGCTTCACTAATTGGGCTTTGGTCACCCTTCTTGGCTTTTTCGCAATCTATGGACAGCTCTTTTTAATTTCCCTTCCTGCTTTCATCAGCTTCGCCGTCTTGGCCATTGCGCTAATTCTTATTTTCCGATTCTATTTGCGTTCTTGCATCAGCTATGCTGACATTCGTCGACAAAACTACCTTCAGCGATTAATCGAACGGCATTGGATGCATGGTAAGCCCTCAATGAACCGCATTAAAGCGCTCATTAAAATCTTTGATCATGAATGCTGGGCCGTTGACCCTCTTGGTCGAACCCTACGCAGCCAACTCAAAGCTGGCTTTTTAGTCCTTTTCCTCGCCCCTTTCATCGCACTTTGTTGGGAAATCATCAACATCCATATCCAATTCTTCTCTTTTCTTCTCCCATTGGAAACGCTGCTTTTCAGCTATGTGGTTCTCGGGTTCCTCATCATCTATATTGCTCTTGAGCTCATCAGTGTTAGCCGTCATCAACCTCTTCAACAAAAACCACAAACATCAACAGCTAACAAATAACCCTTTACAAGGGAATATCGGTGGCAGTTGTTTGCAAGAATATCAACAACTTATCGTAGAATATACTTGTTTGACCAACGTTGTTGTAAATGTGCTCATCTGGTCCTCGATCGCTGTATGAGGAACAATGGGGCTTCCATATTTTAGTAACGCCAACAGCTTTGTGGTGGTAAATCGCGGCTTATGGGTAATAAATGTTAGAACTCGCAGTAGGCGAGTGATATCCCGTTCATCGTTTTCGAGGCCTATACTCACGCGGATAAGTCCTGGCAAGATATTACTCATCAGTTCTGGAGTGAAATTAAATAAGACCTTACTAGAGGCAACTCTGGATGATGAGATTTTCATTAAGCGGCTAACGAGCATGTGGGCACAAAAACAGCCATTACGTACGCCAATTCCGCCAAGCTCCGCTAGTTCTTTTGCTACAATGTTATGCGGAACTGTTTTCACACTCAACGCAATGATTCCTAACCGTTCTACAAATCGTGGTGACTTCGTATCCTGAAGACCATAGACTCTAATACCTGGGATTTCCACGAGACCATCCAATGCTTGTTGAGTGAGCTTCCGTTCATACTCTTCGATTATTTTTAAACCGATTCGTTGAAGAAGAAGGAAGGCTTTCCCCATTGCGGCGATGCCTACCACATTTTCCTCACTAGAAGCTCGGATTTTTGCCAATACTGAAGAATCAAGATCCAAAAGTCCCTTCTTGACAATTAAGGCTCCGCTACCAAATGGGGCATAGCTTTTGTGACCTGAGAAGGCAAAATAATCAATGCCGCTTTCCGTCAATGAAATTCGGCGGTGAGCTACCAGTTGAGCCCCATCGATGACGAGGCGTGCATTATAACGATGGACAATTTCACTGACAGCTTGAAGGTCATTAGTCGTGCCGAGAACGTTAGAGGCTCCACTTATTGCCAAAATGCGAATGCGCTTCGTCCCATGCTTCTTTTCCTGATTATATTCGCGCAAAAGCGCTTCAAGCCGATGCAAGTTTAGGAAGCCTGTTTTATTGACTGGAAGCTGGATAACTGAAGCGCCAGAGACATACCGCCACGGGAGCTCATTCGAATTGTGCTCTAATAGCGTGGTTACAACGACTGGTGTTGTGCTTTCTTTTGAATCCGCGGCAAGATTTTGTGCGATGATATTGATGGCTTCGGTGGTATTGGCGGTGAAAATAACTTCATATTCATTCATTGGGGCTCCCAAAAATTCTGCACAGATTCTGCGAACCTCTTGGATAATTATTGGATACTCAGACTTTGGTTGCCGTAATACCATGCGTACCGTGTTCCATATTGGTGCAAAGGTAGGTGTGCTAGCGCCATTATCTAAATTTACATAGGGTCGGGCTCCTAACACGGTTGGAACTTGTACATCACCGCCGACTAGAGTTTTGCGGAGCTCCGACAATAGTGCCGTGCCCGTATATTCAGTTAGATTATCATGATGTAGAATTTCAGAAATCGGAGTGCCTTTGCCTTTTGGTCCTTGGAAAACATCCTTTCCGCGGTGTTTGACTAACTGAAGAGCTTTGGCTAAGGCAATGGCATTGATAACGCTTGGGGTTCCTGCTTCAAACCGTTTTGGTGTATCCGACCAAACGACAGCACCAGAGTAGACCATTCGGACGGTTCCCCCACCGGTATCAAAAATCGGGCTTTTCGGTAACTTCTTTCGCTCAACCGCCACAGCTTGTATTCCAAAGGGGAGACCTAGCTTATCACTTGACACAATGTGCACACTTTGTGGGTCAAAATACTTTTTGTATGCTTCACTTCTTCGAGGAGTGCAGAAAATCACCTCGTAGCGGTCTCTATCCAATTCTAAAAGCTCTAGGATAACCACTCTTGCTTGTTCATACATTGTTGTGGTAACCATGGAGTGATGGCCTGTGCCCCGGTGAACATTCGAATATGTTTGTAAGGCTAAATACAAACTGTTCTCCAGTTCTCCTATAGCTTTCTCAAAGCGGTTGCCTGATTTCCGTTTCACCATAGTCTACAAGCTCAACGAATTAAATAACTGCTAAATAGCAACAAAGCTCCTACAAAAACTCTGAGGTTGGAGACGTATTTAACCGGAAGAGCAAATGGCGCTACTGAATCTGGGCAAGCCGTTTGGCAAACTGTTTCTTATTTTCTATATTAGCAAGTCGATTTATCATAATGCGTTGTGCTTGAGGGGATCCTGCACCATGCATTGATTCCGTTAAGTAGCCTACTGCTGCGCGCCCTAATGTGAGGTTCTCAATCAGTCGCAAGATTTTGATCCGGTTGATGGTGCTGACTTCTTCAACTCCGATGAGATACTTTTCGATGATGTCTCGGGTTTCCGGGTTCTGTAATTCCTTGGCACTGGGGCACGTGACAAATAATCCACCTGCGATGTCTTGCAGTAATCGTGCAATTTCGAAGGGAAATCGTGTTACATTCTGTTTACACACATTTGCCAACAAAATGTCGACGAGGTAGTTTCCTGCTGGAGTAGCATTGCCACAGCTGGAACAAGCCATTCCGCAGGCAAATAGCGTTTCATTTAGATGCACCATTTCTGTGAGTTTATCTTTGATATGCGATGCCTTCTCAACACCGTTATATTCGGCAATGGTAGCCGCTGCACCAATCAGGACATCCCCAACGCCCACTTTGCAGCCCCCGTAGCTTTGGCGGTGATATGCCGCAAAACTTTCGACAAGGCGCCCACAGAATTCAGTCTCGCCATTCATGAAAATTCGCTCTGTGGGTACAAAGACATCTTCAAAGATTACCAGACATTCTTGTCCACCGAATTCAGGGTTCCCACAGTCAATATCTCCTTCCGTGCTCTGGTCCAATCGGCGTAAATCACTGGCCTGTCTTCCATAGAAATAGGTGATTCCTTCGGCGTCCGCGGGAACTGCGCAACAGATCGTGAACGCCTTTTCCTCATTACGCATCGCGATGGTAGGCATAATCAAATGTTCATGCGAGTTCACAGCACCCGTTTGGTGTGCTTTCGCCCCCCGGATGATTACTCCACCATCACGTCGATCGACCACATGCACGAAGACGTCAGGATCCTTTTGCTCCGAAGGTCGCTTACTCCGATCACCTTTGGGGTCCGTCATGCAGCCATCAATGACCCAGTCATGGGTTTCAGCTTGTTTCACATACTCACTGAAACGTTTATGATACTGTGTTTGATGCTTTTGGTCAATTTCATAGGTTGTCAGATACACTGCATTCAGTGCATCCATTCCTACGCAACGTTGGAAGCAGGTCCCACACTGTTGTCCCAGCAGCCGCAGCATTTGCACCTTCTTTTCAAGATCCTCGGTGCTTTGGTGCAAATGGCAAAACCGATTTATCCGATTCCCCGTCAACGATGACGTCGCCGTCATCACATCTTGCACCTGCGGGTTATGTGCCAAATCATAGGTCAAAGCCACGGAATTGATTGACGCCTGCACAATCGGATGCTTCAACGGGTCTTTGAGCCGCTCACCAGTAAAATACACTTTCAATGGGCCCCGTTTTCTAAGACTCTTTCGATACTCGTCACCAGTCATAAGCACCATACAATTTCACCCTGATACAAACATCAGATACCGCATACCTGTGTAGAAACACTACTTGTGCATTTCTCATCGAATACACCATTACTGAGAGTTAGGGGGCAAGAGGGCGTTCATAATCTATGGTTTTGATTACTTTGCATGCTGTGTAATTGCGGCGATAATTTGAGGTGCTACTGCTACCGGAATATCATGTCCCATGCCTTCGATAATGACTAATTTTGCTCCGGGGATGGATGCCGCCGTATCCTTGCCGGCTTCAACTGGAACCAATGGATCGGCATTTCCATGAATGATCAGAGTGGGAACTTGCACGTTTTTCAATGCCTCAGTACGGCTTCCCGAAGCAAGAATAGCTGCCAACTGTCGCATTGTGCCTTGCGGATAAAAACTCCGGTCAAAGGCCCGACCCCCTAGCTCACGAACAGCAGCCTCATCTATAGGGTAATGCGGTCCAGACAAGATCTGTTGTCGCTGCACGGTATACTCAATGAACTCTGCACGAGTATCCGGCGGGATTTGTTGCAATAACATCAAGGCTTCAGGTTTCGGTGGGGGCAAATCCGGGTTCCCCGTCGACGACATAATTGAGGTTAACGTCCGCACTCGTTTCGGAAAATGGATAGCAACTAACTGGGCAATCATCCCACCCATCGAGACTCCAACCACATGAGCCACCTCAATATTTAACACATCAAGGAGCCCTACGGCATCCTTCGCCATATCTACTACCTTATACGGAGCCGAAACTGCAACCCCTTGTTGTGCTTCCTGCAACAGGGTTATCACATTCGGTATCCCGGCTTCCTCGAATTTCGTTGATTTTCCGACATCCCGATTATCATACCTGATGACCCAATACCCCAAGGATGCAATTTGCTCACAGAATACTTCTTGCCATCGAATCATCTGTGCACCAAGCCCCATAATCAAAAGCATCGCAGGGTCTGTCGGCTTCCCAAAACTGTCATAGCATAGTTCCACACCATTAATCTTTACGAGCTTTTCTTTACTCTGCGTAGCTTTATTCAACACAATCCCCCGCTGATAATATTTCCTTCCACGGCTATAATCATTATCTCAGAGCGCTTCTACGCATCCTAGTCTTCCACCCTATCATTAGACCTCGAAACAAAAAAATCTAGCATGAACTGAAAAGTGACTGTACACGACACCGCGAATCGTCTAACAATGGTGCTCCTAAAGCAAGCCATCCAAAGTTAGTTTTTGGGTCTAACGAGTTTAAAAGAATAATTAGAGTTTTCTCAATAATATTCCTAAATCGAAAGAATGACCAATGCCTTCTTTAACTCGCTGACGTACTTCTAGCTTTCACATTCTAGGTGTGATACTACTCTTCAGCGGGTGAAAAGGAATGAAAAAATCTCATACAATATGCCTGTTTTTACTCGGATTACTCGTTGCATTCTCTCAGACACCGATAGTCCTAAATCAACGAGTTTCCGGATCCACCGAACAGTTTCTTGTTCCCATCGATTTGGTACCTAATTGGGATTTCGCCGACACTGAACCTGGTGGCTGGGATGGGAATGACCATAATGTGTCTAAACCCACTTTTTGGCACTTCAGCGGAGATACTAACGGTCCTAAAGAACAATATCAGGTCATCAATGATACAGAAAACGACGGTGACGCCGATACCCTGTTCATTCAACCTACTCGCACAAACCAAGAACATACCATTATGTTTTGGCAAGATTTCACTCCACTCGATATCAACAGCGTAACCATCCAGTATCGGAGTTGCGCCACCGGGCCCTCCGCCGTCATTCTGCTTTATGGACTAAATGACAGTGTCACATCGGACACACCCCTCCCCAACGGCACACTTCCTTGTCTAACTTATCTCAATCCCGTCTTTAACGAAACTCCCGGTTATTGGTGCAACTACACCACAGTAACTGTCTCCCTTTCAAATCTTAGCAATTCTTATCATCATTATCGTATTCACTGGCAAATAATCGAAGCCCCTGGAAAACCTGACGCTCAACTTTACATTGCTTACTGCCGGGTCACCGGAAATCAGATTCCACTCCCGCCTCTCCCACCGTTCCTTTGGTCATTACCAACCATTCACGTGCTCATCATCGTAATTGCTACAATCGTGATCTTTGTCATCATGGCACTCTTCTACCTCAAGCAAGAAGGCAAACTCCATTTTCCCAAAATTGGTCAATAGGGCTTGGCTGGAAACGTAGGCGTCCATCCCCTCAGATCAAAATCCACTGCTTTTTCCAGCGCATAACATCGTTCCAAGATGTTCTGAACGACATATCAGAGAAGTTCAATTTAGAAATGGTTCAGATACGCTTTTCCTGAGCCTTTTCAGCGCGTCGCCATGGTCGAGGAATAATCAACGGCGTTGTCTTCTTGTAGACGCGGTACGCATCACCAAACCGTTTCTCCAACTTTGGCTCTTCAAGCCGTTTCAACCACACCCAGAATAGGAAAAACGCTACCAGCGGCACAACAATGATTGCCGTGATCGACTGTACCAACCAACCAATCCCGCTGAGCAGGATTAAAAATCCCAGTATCATTGGATTTCGCGTATATCTATACAATCCCGTTGTCACCAATTCCGTTGACTGCGCGGCTTCATCTATATCCCCCCACGGGAATCCTTTCCCAGCTCGATATAACTGATACATTGACCCCAAAGATAACGTTGCGGCAATCGCAAGAGCACCTATTCCAATAATGAGATTGAATGGAAAAGGAGGGAACATTGGCAACCATAGCACGGCATCCACGACTTTTCCCACCCAAAATGTTGTCAACGGAATTACAACTAAAAATAACAAGACCACAAAGGGTATCACCCGCCTTGATAACTTGCGTTCTCGCTGTTCCATCTTTTATTCCTCTATCTACGCATACATTACTCAATAACGCTGATTAACTTTTCATTTGTCGGCGAAAACGATAGGCGAGTCCAAATATTATCAAGGTCATGACGGTTCCAAGAATCGCTGCGATGCTAAAGTGGAGCAGCAGAATTTCACCGGCGAACAAAAAAAACCGGACAATGAAGTACATTAGAACCCAATAGATGGGGCTTGTGATGAGTCCCGGTGAAAACTTGCGTAGTGCAATACTTTGAATCAGATGCCAGAGTCCATTGGTCACAAACATGAAGGCAAAACTCAACGGCCATATCACCCACACCCCTCTAAAGATCTCAAACATAACTATACCCGCCACAAACACCAGAAAGATCATGAGATTGAATCCAAAGAACATCCGCCCTGAATATTCCGGGTAAAAGGTCTCCTGCATCATCTTCACAAACCCTTCTCCCACAGCCACCTCTTCAATAACATGCACACAATAAGCCATCACGTACCCCCAAAACACAACACTCAACGATATTTCCATCAATGGACGATTCACCAAACAACACATACAGCTACCTACCAACTGCTAAAAAAGACTAGCAGTGCGCATTCATCCCATCCGTATTAGAAGAGTCCAAAGAGTGGACAAAAATCGCTATCAACTAATCATGGTTTCGAAATTTTCTCATTCAAAGTTATCTTTTGTTTCATATTTTGAAGGAAGCTTTGGAACTGCATAAAAAAGAAAGAGGGGGTGCGAGTTGCACCCTTTCAAATACAAAATAGGGGTTTACCGCTGTTAACTAGCAATACTAGAGCATTTTGTTCAGTTCAAGACTTCGCTGCTCTTAGAATCCGTCCTTGGAAGAAATAGCTGATCAGGATAAGGTACCAGCCAATTGCAAGGGCACTGACGAGCATGGTTGCTTCAGCGCTGAAGAACTCGGTGAAACCCGGAAGACCATAAAGCCACCCACCGAAGAGCATAGTCAACCCAATGGCCCAGAGGAGGGTTCCAAGCATAAACACCCATATCCATATCACTCGGGGCGACCCTCGCATTCTATCCTGTCGCGTGTACTGAAACACAGCGTACAGGGGAATCAGGATCATATAGAGTATGACAAGAACGAGCGCTGTCGCGAGCCAGGCTGTACCATACAGTGGAAAAGAGATAGCGAAAGCACTGACCATCAGACCCACATAGGCGATGAACCCAATGAGGGGAAGAATCACTATCCATTTGCGTTCATTAAAGAAGTCAGGAAAGGCTAGGATAATCGCATAGAGCACGATGAGCAATACATAAAATCCCTTCATGCCGAAGTCGACCTACCGGCCCCATAGTAGCCAATCTGACGGGGCGATTATACCCCATTTAGCTAATTGGATCGCTACCTGGGCAACCAACACACTAAGGAAAATTAAAAATCCTAAAAAGGAGAGTGTCCTACTTCTCCCAGAGCTAGCAAAGACGCCTCACAACATGAGGACAACCAACAGGACAACTGGAATTAAACCCAGTAATCCTATACTGTGTACAAAAAGTTCAAATTGTATCCAAAAATCCTCCGTAACCGCCCGCTACGATAGAACTGGGACTTAAATTACTACTATAATAACAAGAATATCGGTTTCAACCAAAATTTTAGCCTAAACACAAGCAAGCACATCAACTGCTCGAGGAACACGACAATAATCCACTCTACGAAATTACAATGCGTAAACCTCCCCTGCTTTAGTGTTGGAGCAAAGCCGAAGAAGCTCATTCCTAATTAATATTTCAAAGAATTGGTGTGACGACAAACGGCTTCAAAAGATATGTTTATTATAACTAGGTTTTGGAATAATATTCTCCAATCTAGAACTTTATGGAAGCCAGAACCATGAGCTGTTGTCAACGGCAAATCCTCGAAACCACCTTCGATCAGAGCGTGGCAGAAACCGAACTCAAGCAGTATAGGGAGAAGGGAATGATTAAAACCACCCGACTTCTCGTTGACGCACTTAAAAGCCAAGGCGTGAAGGGGAAAACGCTACTCGATATTGGTGGCGGAATCGGAGTAATTCAGCACGAATTATTAAAATCTGGTTTGCGTCACAGCATTAACGCCGAAGTCTCCCAAGCGTATATTGAGGCGACGAAGCAGGAAGCCGCGCGTCAAGGGCATGAAGACCGCATTAGTCATCATCATGGCGATTTTGTCGACCTTGCTCATACGATTTCTTCCAGCGATATTGTAACACTTGACAAAGTTATTTGTTGTTACCACGATTGGCAGAGCCTTGTGGAACAATCCTCCTCACTTGCCCGCAACTTATATGGCATCGTAATTCCGCGGACGAATTTAATGAGTAAACTCTCCATCGGGTGGGGGAATTTCATCCTATGGATAAGACGCCACCCATTTCGAACCCGTATCCACCCCGTCGACGCTATTGATACGATGCTTCAAGGCAAGGGCTTCAAACAACGGGTTCATCAAAAAACCTTTATCTGGCATATGATAGTCTATTCGCGCGAACCCTCATAGGAAACATGTAATAACCGGTACATCTTGAACCATGAACCATGAACAAACATACTCTGGGCCCGAAAGCGGTTTTGTACCCGATGCCAACGGTTCTCGTTGGAGCAAATGTTGAAGGCAAACCCAATTTTATAACAATCGCTTATTGTGGTATTCTGAGTGGGACTCCTCCAATCATTTATGTTTCCATTTATGGGACGAAGAAAAAAACGAGTCTAGGCATCACGGAAAATGGTACCTTCAGTGTCAACATTCCCTCCGTAGAGATGGTCACCATCACCGATTATGTGGGAATACGCTCCGGACACACCGTGGATAAATCTACTCTCTTTGAAACCTTTTATGGACAATTGAAAACCGCCCCAATGATTACCGATTGCCCTCTTAACCTGGAATGTAAACTGATCGACGCACCCACCTACGGAACCCACACTGTCTTCATAGGGGAAATCACCGAAGTCTATACCCAAGAGCGGTTCCTCACCGATAACACCCCTGACATCACAAAAATTAACCCAATTGTTTATGCCACTGGAACTAAAACCTACCACCAAGTCGGACAACTCATTGCCCATGCCTTCTCTATCGGTAAACAACTGAAATCCAACATCCAATAAAAGAAAATAAAACCATTATCGAACCTCAATTACGCCCTAAAGGGTACTTCACTCAACCCCATTTATTTACCTAATCAGAAATATTACAATGAGACAATTTGGTCATCAGCCACAACCAGAAGA
>JABAOF010007643.1_pt1 | contig 18957 bp, 12 predicted proteins | sample 7062171 | NCBI WGS metagenome assembly JABAOF01 (sample SAMN14538628, study PRJNA623070) | marine sediment metagenome | biome: marine biome [ENVO:00000428]; feature: marine pelagic biome [ENVO:01000023]; material: deep marine sediment [ENVO:00002113] | place: India: Gulf of Khambhat ...
ATGAAAGGCTCCTCCTGGGTGACTTCGATGATAGGATGCCGACCTTCTTTTATCTTGATGCTTTCTTCGCGACTTACCTCGGGCCGGCAATAGTTTCTCTGGGAGGCCAATTCGGCCAATGACGCAAGAACATCTAAGTGGGCGATATGGGTGGCTATCTTCTGGAGCCTGGCTGACTCTTGAGATATTGCATTCCTGATTTCGGCGAATAAATTATACTCAAGCTCTGCAATACGCTCCTCTGCGTTCAGGACTTTCTCTTCATATTCCTTAAGCTCAGGAGTTATGAACCGTTCTGAATTGACCAGGGTCTGCTTTCGGATATAGTCCTCTGGGACCAAAGACAGGTTGGGTTTAGTCACTTCAATATAATAGCCAAAGATCTTGTTGTAGCGGATCTTGAGAGAGGATATGCTTGTCCGCTTCCTCTCTTTTTTCTCCAAGCCTGTGATGAAGGTTTTTCCAGAATGACTGATTTCTCTCAACTCGTCGAGCTCTTTATTAAAACCTTTTTTTATGATGCCTCCTTCTGTAAGCAAAAAAGCGGGCTCTTCAGTGATGGCCTTATCTATTAGATCTGCTATATCCTCACCGTTATCCCAATCCTTAAGGATCTGTTTTATCTTTTTCGCCGAGAAAACAGCTATCAAAGATTGAAGATGAGGTAGAGGAGTGAGAGATGCCTTCAAGGAAAGGAGATCTTTGGGATGGGCAACAGCGAGCGAAATTTTTCCCGTCAGACGTTCCAAATCGAAAATATCCTTAAGATTCTCCCTTAACTCTTGCCTTTCGATTGTATGACTGAGAACATCATCCACTGCATCCAGCCTCTCCCTTATCCGACTACAATCCAAGAGTGGATGCACTAGCCATGACTTGAGGAGTCTCCCTCCCATGGGAGTGACAGTGAAATCTATGATGTCAAGGAGGGAATCCTTCAGCTTTCCGTCTCTCAAATTTCTGACCAACTCCAGGTTTTTAATAGTGGTTGCATCCAAGATCATATGGTCGCTGGAATGGATATAGGAAACACTATGAACCAGCTCCAGTGAATCCTTTCTTACTTTCTTCAGATAATACAATAGAGCTCCTGCCGAAGAGATAGCCATGTTTTTGTCGGTAAGATCAAAACCGGCTAAAGAAGTGACCTTGAAATGAGTCAACAAGAAATTTTTAGCTTGAGATAAATCAAATGCCCAATCCTCAATCGGGCTTTTCAAAACCGAGGTCATGTTATTCCTGGCCAGGATTTCATTCACTTCTTCCTCATCGCCGGCTGGGAAGACGATTTCTTTGGGAGAAAGCCTGAAGAGTTCATCAGCCAAGAATCTTTGCTCCTTTGAATCACACTGATAAGTCCTCATTTTGCCTGAGGCAAGATCAATCACAGCTATTCCCCAATCCTTTTCTCTCAAATAGAGGCCGGCAATGAAGGTGCTTTCTTTAGCCTCTTCAAGCTCGACCTCCACGGCTGTTCCTGGAGTCAAAACCTTGACCACATCTCTTTTCACCACTCCCCTTGCCTGTTTAGCATCCTCCACCTGCTCGCAGATGGCGACTTTAAAACCATGCCTGAGAAGCTTGGCCAGATAGCTATCAACGGCATGGTAAGGAACTCCGCACATAGGAACCTTCTGACGGGAAGTTAAAGCTATCTCCAGGATAGAAGAGGCAATTTTTGCATCTTCATAGAACATCTCATAGAAATCACCCAGGCGGAAGAACAACAGGGTATCCTGGTGTCTCTGCTTAATTCTATGGTATTGTTCCATCATCGGGGTTATGGAATTTTTTGCAGACATTTTACTTAAATCACTATACTTCTCCCTCTCTATTTTTTCAACTTTCTTCTAAAAAGGAGATTTAAAAGGGAACGGTTCTTTTTTTATATCTCTTTCTCGCAAAAGAAAACGACTCTTCAAGAATTGGAGATGCTTCTATTTTTCTATAAGATGTTCTTCTGGCTGGATGAAAATAAAGAAAAAATAATCAAGAAATAAAGTAGAAGTTCAAGAAGAACCGTTCCGCTATTGCTCGTTATTAAATACGCTATCCCTCCTCTTTCGTTAAATCTTTCTATCTTAGCTTAATAAATAGAACCGTCCCCATTTATATTTGACATCAAGAACAGGCTATAGTATATCTGCAGAAAATGAGTGGCCCCAACATTCTCACTATTCTCAGAATTGTTTCTGTTCCTGTCTTGGTGGTGGTCCTGCTCTCCCAATTCAAAGGAAAAGAGCTCGCGGCTTTTTTTATCTTCCTTTTTGCCGCGCTCACCGATATGCTTGATGGGTTCTGGGCAAGGAGAAGAAAGCAGACAACGGTCTTCGGTCAGCTTTTAGACCCTATAGCCGACAAACTCCTTATCGCTTCGGCCTTCATCTGCCTTGTCGAGCTAGGAGCTGTGGCGGCCTGGATGGTTGTGATTATCATCGGCCGAGAATTAGCTGTTTCAGGATTCAGAGCCATTGCCTCCTCTAAAGGAACGAACATCCCTGCCTCCATCCTCGGGAAAGTCAAGATGGTCGCGGAAGCCATCACTATATGCTTGTTAATATTGGGGGAAAAATATTTGGGGAGTTTATATTTTCTTTCTCAGGTTGGACTCTGGATTGTGATCGCCACGGCTCTATTTTCGGCCATAGAATATTACATCAAATACGGCCGCTTTGTCTTATCCAGTCGCTCCTGAAAGAATCTCCTTCACCTGTTCCAAATCGGAGGAATTATCTATATTCAAAATAACGGCTGATCCAGACCAGCGCCGGCTTATTCTCTTCATCAGCCTGGAAAGGACTTTCCCGGATCCCAACTCCAAAAATATATTGATTTTCTCTCGCCTTATGAGCTCCATAGATTGATACCAAAGAACAGGCCGGCTCACTTGCCTCTTCAGTGCTGCTCTGGCCTCATCTCCTTTATGAATGATTTTTGCGTCCACATTGGTCACGATCGGAAACTTAAGATCATTGAATTCTGCCCGGTCCAAATCGTAAGAAAGCCTCTCTTCTGCACTCTTCATCAATCTGCTGTGAAAAGGAGCACTCACAGGTAAAATCACAAAGCGGGGAGGATTTATCAAATCCAAAGCCTCTCTGACCGCCTTTTCATGGCCTGCTATCACGATCTGCTCTGGGCTGTTCCAGTTGGCTAAATCCACATCTCCCTCTTTTACGCTAGCCATGGCCATTTCCACACTCTTCGGATCCGCCCCTAGGACAGCCGCCATGGCTCCCACTCCTACGGGTACTGCCTCCTGCATGTATTTTCCCCTTTTATGAACAAGACACAAAGCTTGTTCAAAATCCAAAGCTCCTGCAGCCACTAAAGCTGAATATTCCCCCAAACTGTGTCCAGCCGCTATTCTTGGCTCTTTTCCCAAGAGAAGATAAGCGATATAGCTGACGATAAGAAGGGCGGGTTGGGTATTTTGGGTAAGCTTCAGTGCCTCTTCCGGCCCTTCAAAACAAAGACAGGAGATATTGAATCCTAAGACTTCATCAGCCCGGGCAAAAACCTCTCTGCCAATAGAGAATCGCTCGTAAAAATCTCTTCCCATGCCTACAAATTGGGAGCCTTGGCCGGGAAATAAAAAGGCAAAATCATTCATGGAAGCTTCCCTTTTCCTTGAAATATTCATCCAGGTCCTTGATTTTTATCTGAATATCTCCCTGTTTCCTTAAATTATTTAACCAGTCTTCAATTCTATCTTGTATCTTATTTTCAATAATTTTGGATTCGATTTCACGGAGCAACTCAACTATCGGCTGAGGCTCGAGCCCCTTTCTCTTCTGAGCAGGAACATAGATCTCCCTATAATAACTCTCGATCTCATCCAATCTTACGACCACGCTCTTGCTAAATTTTTGTGAAAGGAGCTTCTGACAGGATATCTTTTCATGTATATATTCCGATAGATCATCCCGTTGGAGACCAAACTCTCTAAGCATCTCTAAGAATCGCTCATTGCCAAACTTTTCTCTTAACATCCTGAGAAAGTCGTCTACTTCTTGTTGTTCAATATCTATCTCTACCCCAGATAACTGAATGATCAATTTCTGATCAATCATCCTATCGAGAAGAAATGAAGGACTCAAATCGTTGGCCTCCTTCATTTCTTCCTCATATAGATCAAATTCTTTAACGATCCGGATATCGGTTAAAGTGATAACCCGATCATTGACCACAGCCACGATCCGATCTACTGTCTGAGGAAGTCCAAAAAGAGTCAGGACTGAATAGGAGATCACAAGCAGCGACTTAAGGATCATTTTGATTAGGATGTCATTCCGATGGGTCAAAATAGATAGAAATCTAAAAGACATTTCCTATTGTAATAAATGCTAAAATCTTTTTTTCCTCTGGAATTGCATCCAAATTCCAGCCAAGCTCCAGGCGGATCGGTCCTAATGGAGTCCTGTATCGGATTCCAAATCCAATGGCATCCCGAAGTGAAGCCAAGCGGAAATCTTGCCTTTCAGCAAAGACATTTCCTTTATCATAAAAAAAGACACCGAATAAATCCTTGAAAGAAGGAAAAAGAGGAAAGATCAGCTCAAAATTGAAAAGAAGCAGTGCTTTTCCGCCCACAGGCTTTAGAGAATCAGAATCTTTAGGACCCAGCTCATCGAATTTTTCACCCCGGAAAGAATTGCTCCCTCCGGCAAAGAACCTTTCGTGGATAGGGATTGTTCCTTTTCCTAACCCCAAACGAAAGGTCGAGCTGAAGGTTATGCCTGGATAAATAGAAAGAAAATTCTGATATTTTATGAAATTTTTAATGAAATCCGATTCTGCTCTAAAAAGAGGATAGGCCCACTCCAGAGCAAAACTAAAAAAAGAGCCTTTGGCGGGATTGAAAGGATCATCCCTCCCATCCCAGATTACACTGCCAGAGACCGAGGAGACAGAATAGGGGGATTGTTGTCGATCGATTTCTGACTCTGCGATTTGAAGGTCGAAAAGAGTCGTCCTTACCCATCTTAATGTGGCCAGGAAAAGCCAGTTTTCTGAAAAAGGTTTAAGAGAAGTCATGCTGACACCTCTTCGATAAAAACTAAAGCTTTTGCGTTCTTCTCTCTCCAACCAGACATTGACAAAGGTCTGCAAAGGTAAACCAAAAAGATAAGGCTGCTCCCAAGAAATAACACCTCTTTTCTCCTTGAGGCTAAACTGCCCCACCAAACTCACTTGAGAAGCTGTGCCTAAGATATTGTTTCTTATAAACTCGGCCGTTCCCCGCAACCTTATTGCGTTATCCCATATGGCCAATGTCTGAGGCTCATTTTTTGTCTCTAGGCCTAAGCCCAGGCTGATATAATTCCTATCCCCTTCTCGAACGCTGATGATCAAATTCTCCTTTTCCGGAGAAATCGGGACTTCCTCTATATTGATCTCACTGAATACGCCCAGTTTCTCTAATCTTCTCTTTGTCTCTCGAATGGATTCATAATAAGCAAAATCACCTTCTTTTATCCTCAGTTCACGGCGGATAATTCCTTTCTTGGTGATCCGGTTGCCAGTGATGATAATCTTATCGATATGAACTTGCCGACCTTCCTTGATTTCAAAAAAAACAGAATAGAGGTCCTCTCCAATCTTCTCGATTTTGGTCTCTATTTCGGTCCCTCTCACTCCTTGATCGATATAAAAATTTTCAAGCTTTTCAACATCTTTCTGGATGTATGGTAGGAAAAAAGGTCCCCCTTCAAAACTGGAAATCTGCTCGAGGAGTATCTCTTCTTTCAATAAACGTTCTCCTTTGATGGAGACTGTTTTGATCTTTGCCTGCTTTCCTTCCTGTATATGAAAGAGAGCTTTAACCTTACCATCTTCGGTGATAAAGTTGAGATCCACCCTTGTGCCTGAAAATCCCTCCCTTTTATAAAGAATCTCTATCTCTCGAGGTAGCTCAAACAATCTGGAACCTGAAATCCAGGGCACAAAAGGTAACTTCTCTCTTATCCCCAGCGCTTCCTTCAACTGGGATGGTGTAAAATATTGAACACCTTGGAAAGAAATATCCTTGATTTTATATTTCCTGCCAGGTTCCACAGAATAGACCACTCGAATCTTATCATCTGCCTTTTCCAGAGAAGATAAGACGGAAGAAAAGAGATAACCTCTTTCCCTCAGGTAATTGATGATTTTTGCCTTTCCTTCTGCCAGCCCCCACTCTGCAAAAATTCTTTCTTCCCATAAAGGCCTTATGAGGCTCAAAGGAACATCGGCCCCTCTGACCTCTATCTCAATTTTTTCGTGGGGGGTGATTCGCAGAGCAATAGAAACTTCTAGCTTTTCTTCGTCAAAATCAATGGTTCCAATACTGATCTCAGCTCTCCGGTAATCCGTCGCATCGTAGAGTTTTTTCAGGTTTGAAATATCCGATTCAAGAACTGATGGCACAAACAATTCATTTTCCTTCGTTTTCATCTTTTTCTTCAACCTTGATTCTGGAAGAACAACTTGGCCCAAGAATGCAATCTTGTTGATCATATATCTTTTCGGAGAGCGAATTTCAAAAAAGACATCAACAGAGGAGGTTTCAATATCTGTCTCAGCAAATGTCTCAATTTCTGGATTAAAATAACCCTCTCTCTCAAGGATGCTCTTCAGCTCATCAGTGGCTTTGCTCAATTTTCCTTCAGAAAACGGAGCCCCTTCGCGAAAAGTATCCAATTCCTCTTTTAACTTCTTGTCAGAAATTGTTGCCTTGCTCAAGAAATAAATCTTTTCTATTAAAAATCTTTTAACAAAGATATATGTTAGGTGGACTCTCTGATCGCCGTTTCTTACGACCTGAATGTCAGAGAAAAGTCCGGTATTGTAAAGCTTTTTAATGCTTTCTGTTATCTTTCTCAAAGAGAAAGATTCGCCCGCTTTTACAGGAATCATCTCAACCATATCCTCTCCAGGCTTCCCTCCCATCTCTACAGAAACTTTTTCTATCAAAGGAATTGGCTGTTGAGTCTGAGGGATGGCTCCGGGCGGGAAGATAAATAGGATTGCCAGGAGCAAAATAAATCCAAAAATCTTCAGCTTTTTCATTGGTCGTTCAAAACCTTCTGTGAATTTTTACATCAAGACTGAATCTTCCTTCTTCATTTCGAATTCCCACAATTGAGAAATCATTGGTTAGTTCCCATTCTATTCTTGTTATTTCTTCCTTCTGGGTGGTTAGATTTGTTGAGTAAAGGACGAAAAAGTTTCTCGATATCTTCTTCCCTATAGTCAGCCTAGCTGTCATTTCCGCCGAAGAACCAAGGATGAAGGGATCAATCCTAAATCGGTCAATGCTGAATAACTTCTCTGCTCTTTTCTTGGCCTCTTCAGAAAGCTGAAAAGAAAGAAGAGAAGCTGTGCTGAGCTGAGTGCTTTTTTCATATGAATAAGTTCTTTTGAAAGCCTCACCCATGGTCAGAAGGGCCAGGACATCCTCGGGAGGCAGAGGGGGTGAAGAGCTGAATTCTGGGTTAAGGCGATCCACAAATCCAGTCAGCGAAAACATGACACGATAATTTTTTATGTATGTTTCCCCCTTGAAATTAATATAAGGTTCTATAGTCGCAGGATTAAAAAAACTAATCAATCCGCGTAACAACTTGAATTTTCTATCTTGGAAAAAGACATCTCCCTCGATAACCTCTATGTCACCCAGGATGACGGGAGAAAGAACATTTCCCGAGAGAGTCAGATCAAATCTTCCCTTTGCTCTCCCCAACGAATTCTCAATCCATGCGTCGTCTTCTGTTCTGAGTCTGACATTCAAAGTCAGATCATCGAAAAATCCAGGCTTTCTCTCAGCCCCATAGTAAGGAGTCGAATAAAAGATGAATTTCTCATCAAGCTCCCGCCTCCAGAGGAGGCTCTGAATCGAGAGGTCTCCTTCTAAAAGAAAACGGTTGTTGTTTTTAATGAGATTCAGTGTCCCTCCCCCGAGGCCTCTGGTTCTTTCCAGCGGTGAAAGGAGGAGCTGCTTCCCTTCAATTTTGACATCAATAAATTCTAATCCTCCCTTGCCCAATCGCATTTCTCCATAACCCTGGATTTCACCTCCGCCAAATTCACCTTTAAGAGACCGAAGCTGAATCTTACTATCCTCTACAAAAGCCAACCCGGAATAATTATGGACAGCATGAGCAAATCGGTAGAGAGGAAAGACTGGCCCCTTAAAATCAACGACGCCCTTGATCTGAGGGGAATCCTTCGGACCTTTTATTTCAGCTAAGTAATTGATCTCTCCTTTGGCTCCTTTCCAAGGAAGAAATAGATCAAGATTGCTGAAAGATCCTTTGATATTAGCTGAAAAGTATTCCTCTTTTAAAGGGAAATGAAGCCAGCCCTCTACCTGATTCTCGCCTGGAAAAAGATCTCCGTTCAGGGTTAAATCGAGTTTCTCAGCATCATATCCCGCTTTCAACTCCCCTTTTATATCGATCTTCTTGAAAGGGGAAAATTCTAAACCTTTGATTTCTAAAGGTCCAGCCGCAAAATCCTTTCCGAACAATCCCTTTCCTGTAAGTTTAAAAGAGAGAGCGCCTTTAAGGCCAGAATGAAGGGAGGAAAGGGCGATCTCGTCGGCCATAATGTTTATATCAAATCTCTGGGTGGAAGACTGAACGAAGAAGTCTCCTTTTACCTGCCCCTGATGCAACTGGAATTGAAAATCTGAGAAAGAAAGGATATCCATATGCCAGTCAAATTTTCCTCTCAATTCTCTGAGTTCCTGGCCGCCAAATCTCACCAAAGAACTCGATACTTCTCCCCTGACTTGAATATCTTCTTCCCTCTGAATGACTTCAAAGCTCCCATTCGCTTCCCCTGTTAAAGGCAAATTGAGCTCAAGAGCAGAAAAAATCCTCTCCGCCCTTCCTCTTTCCATATAAATATCTGCCTTTGTTTCTTGTGGATCAGAGAACAGAGTGACTTTTCCCTTCAATTGAGGATCTTCCACATTGAATATTCCCGAGAAATTACTATTCACAATTTTAGCTTCTCCTTCGACTTTGCTGGCTTCGAGTTTACCAAAGCTTCCGGGAGACAAGGAAAATCTTGATTCTATTTGGGGACTCTTATAATCCCCTCTTATAAGAAGCAGACTCTGTCCTCTTCCTCCTGTCTCAGGAAATTCAAAGCTCTTAGAGAGGAGCAAAGAGGTAAAAAGGCGAGCCTGTTTAAGATCCTTGACTTCTCCTTGAATACGGACATCAATGTCATGGCCAATTTTACCTCTTCCTACAATATTAACGTGAGCAAAAGTGGACGTCAGAGATTCAGAAGAAAGAGAAAATTCACCGCCCCTGTTTTGTTGAACTTTGACGAAGCCATTCAATGGAAACCGTGCCGGTTCCTTTTTTACCATCTCATCCTTGAATTCTCCCTCGAGGGAAAGATTCCCATTTTCAATGACAAATGTTCCCCAGGCTGGGGAGGAAAAAGGCCATGGAAGCGCGACAAATTTCATCATCGGATCTAGATGAAACCTGCGAGCAGTCCCCCAAACTTTATTTCCCCTGAAATGAATGCTTAAATATTCTGGAGGCGAAGAATTTCTGCGGCTTGTGAATTGGGCTGTTCCCCCACTGGCCATGTTAAAATCGACTCTTCCCTTCACTTGGCCCATCGAGATTCCATTCAAAATAAGGCTTTCGCTGGAGACAGCTCCTTTATAACCGATGACTTTATTCTTCCTGGCTAAAATTCCTTCTCCTTCGGCCTTACCTTGCCATTCAAAAGGAAACTTGAGTAATTTGGCGACTAAAGGCGTTTGCACCCTGAGATAGGTATTTAGCCTAAACTCAGGAGCAAAAAGATTGATTAAACTTCCATCGGCCTTGAAGATACCATCAGGTCCTGAAATCGTTATCTTTTCTATTTCAATCTCCTCACCTTGCCCTCTCAGAGAAACTTTGATTTTCCCTTCAAGCTTTTCTCCAAACGAAGCCAAATAGAGAAGATTCATCTTGGATTCAGCTTTGAGGGAAAATCGATCTTTTTTCTGGATAAAAAACGCATCAAGGCCCTTGGCCTGAAAGCGATCTTCTTTTCCCCAGAAATAGAGTTTTCCATTCTTTATCAATCCTCTCTCAATGGCAAAAGGAAAAGAAAAGGCAATCTTCTGCTCATCTTCTTTGGAAGAAACCCGGTAAATGCGAAGTTCAGGGTCCTCGATCACGACATTAAAGGGTCTTTCTTTGCTCAGAAGGGCTCTGTAAGAAATACCTACAGATACTCTTTTCGCTGTAAAAAAGGGCGAGACAGAAAGGGATCGAACATCCTCTAAAATAAGGACCGGAGGAAGGAATGATATGTGAAGGCGGGTATAACCGATACTGGATTGGATCTTTTTTTTGATCTGATGGAGTACTATATTCTTGACGATTATCCCAGCTACAAACAGAAGCAGGATAACGATACCGAACCCGATCAAGCGTTTGATTTTTTTATTTATTCTCATGTTTTTTGATGAAAAATGAACTATAAATATAACATTTTTAACCAAAAATATAAAAAAAGATATAAAGGGGATGGTTCTATTTTTTTAATACCCTTTCTTAAAAAAGAAGATAACTCTTTACGAATTGGAGGTTTTTCTATCTTTCTATAAGATGTTTTTCGTTCTCGATGGAATTAAAGAGATGGGATTAAAGAAAATGCAATCTATGAATGAGCATAAAATCAAGAAAGAAACGTATCAGATAATCCTTTTTTAAATATATTACATCCAGTTTTTCGCTAAATTTCCCTGCTTTTACTGAAAAATAGGACTGTCCCTAATTTATTCTTACTTCGTTGACTTTCAATTTCCCCTTTGTTATAGAAGAAAATAATCGTTATGAAGGATGATGACCACAATAGTGAAATCCTTTCCTTAAGACTTGAGTTGAGAAGCAAAAATATATGCCTGCTCCTTCTCTTGCTACTCTCTACAGTTTTTCTTTTTTCCAATCTCTGGATCGGGGATTTGGGTTTAGACTCCTGTGCCTACGCAACGATTTCGAGATCCATCCTGAGAACAAACGACTGGATCGTCCCTCACTATGAGCACTGCAAGGAACTTTTGGACTGCTGGCTTCATCCTCCATTGTTTTACTGGATGACCGCTATAAGTTTTACGATATTCGGAGTCAACGAGTTCGGCGCAAGATTCATATCTGCCTTTCTTGGTGTTTTTACGATTTTGCTCGTCTACGGGATTGGCTACAAAGTGAGTGGCTCTGAGAAAATAGGTTTTTTATCGGGCTTCGTCCTGCTGACAACCCAGCCATTCCTGGATTTAGGACGGAAATGCCAACTCGATGTGCCCCTTGCTTTCTTTATGACATTATCTATCTTTTTTTTCATTTTAGCACTGGAAAAAGGAGTGAAGTTTTATATTTTATTGGGTCTATCGACGGGCCTGGCTCTTTTAACCAAGGGCCTGCCAGCGGTCTCAATCATAGGAATTGTTTTCTTATTCTTCATTTTGAATAAGGATTTCAAATTTTTCACAAGCACAAGACTTTATATATTCCTGTTTTTTCTGGTCCTCACGCTGTGTATTTGGATTATTCCCCTGATCTATGTGGGAGAGCTTAAAAATTTCTTGAGCAGTTACTTTATAGATCAGATATGGATGAATTTCGTCGGAAAAAGAGCCAACGATGTCAATTTTTTCAGCAAAGTCCAGAATTACCTCTGGTATATTATAGTCTTAGCTAAGAGATACTGGCCTTGGTTTCCGGCGTTGCTTCTCTCATTTTACTTGGCTTTCAGGAAGTTAAAAGAAAAAAAATTGACCATGATTATTCTCTTATGGATTTTTGTTGTGCTCTTAGGATTCAGCTTAGGTGAGACGAAATTCTATAGGTATCTGGCCCCTCTCTATCCCGCCTTCGCCATCTTGATCGGAGTTGAATTAGGAGAAAAAATCTCTGACAGAGTATTCAAGATCATCTTTTACATCTCGATCTTTATCTTGCTCATAACGCTCTTTGCGACCTCCCTCTTTCCCCTTTACTTTGGAAAAATCAGCGCGCCTGACAAAACAGAAATTAAGAAGATCTCTCCTTATATACAACAGCTTACCCAAAAAAATGAATACATCTCTGTCTATAAGATGAATTATTGGGGTGCTGTGGCCGATTTTGCATTTTATGTCGACAGGCCTATCAACAATTATGAAACAGAGAAATCATTGGCCTCGTCCCTTAAAAAAGGCCAAGTCTATGGGTATTTAAAAAGAGAAGAATACGATAATCTATCAGAAAAATTCAGAAAGGGTTATTTGCCTTTAGCCGCCACAGAAAACTTCTTTTTAATAACAAATCTCCAGAATTATGAAAACATAAAAGAGAAGATGTTTCCTTTATTCATATATTAAAGAACCTCTTGTATCTTTCCTGAACCGACGCTTTGATCCAGAATCGCGGCGTTAGCCATGATGGGGAGAAGCAGGGTGTCCCGTTGGGGAACGTCCCCTTTATTCTCCCCTTTATTCGACAGAAAAAAGGTGGGAGCCGGCCTCGACCGAATCGCCAGCTTTGGGACTTATCTGGGTTATGATGCCTGTTTGAGGGGACTTGATCTCATTCTGCATCTTCATCGCCTCAAGGACCAGCACCGCCTGCCCTTCTTTGACTTTTTCTCCTTGTCTGACTAGCACTTTGACAATCCTCCCCGGCATCGAGGTCTTGACATTTCTCTTCTTGGCAATTTCTCTTCGGCCCTCGAGCATTTGCCATGCCGTTTTTTTCTCAATGCTGAAAAATTTCCCATTGATATAAACTGCATACGAGGAGGAAGAATTTGTATCGATGATGATGTTGTATATCTTTCCGTTGATATTGAGCAGAATCTCATCCTCGTTCAAATACTCGATAGAAACTTGATATTTTTTCTTACCCAAAGAGATATGTATTTCATCCTTGCTTCTTTCCTCTACGTTGAGCTTGAATTCTTTTTTATCGAGCCAAAATGAAAAATTCATTCTATAACCTGTTTCGGAAATGCTGGAGCCTTCCTTGGAATTTCCAGTTATTTTCCTTTCTTTTGGCCCTCTTTTGAGATGCGGATGTGCCAGTCTTTCTGTCCATATAGCTTTGGATTCCTGCCGCTATTAAGGCCACGACCTTTTCTTCTGGTTCGGCTCCGTCCTTCTCCTTCTCCAGATTGGAAATGAAATGAGTGTTATAATCACCGGCAATGAATTTCGGGTGGAGAAGAATACGCTTGAAAAAAGGAATTGTGGTTTTTATCCCGTAGATCTGATATTCAGCTAAGGCTCTGAGCATTCGATGGATGGCTTCGGTTCGTGTTTTTCCCCACGTGACAAGCTTGGAGAGCAGAGGATCATACTCGAGTGGCACCACATAACCCTCATAGACTCCGTTATCATCGCGAACGCCCAATCCTCCACTCGGAGTGCGAAGATGAACGATTTTCCCAGGCGAGGGTATAAAGTCATTATCAGGATCTTCGGCATATATACGGCATTCAATGGCAAATCCGTTTGGTTGAATATCCTCTTGCTGAAAACTCAAAGGCATCCCGGCTGCAATTTCAATCTGACTCTTGACAAGATCGATACCTGTTACCATTTCAGTAACCGGATGTTCCACCTGGAGTCGGGTATTCATCTCCAAGAAATAGAAATTCTTATTCCTATCGACCACAAACTCCACCGTTCCAGCATTGTGATAATTCACAGCTTCAGCGGCTCTCACAGCAATCTGCCCCATCTTTTGACGCGTCTCATCATCGAGCAACGGCGAGGGAGTTTCCTCAAGGACTTTCTGGTAACGCCTCTGGATGGAACACTCCCTCTCACCGAGATAGACGTAATCCCCAAAACGATCCGCCAAGATCTGGATCTCGATGTGGTGGGGCTCCTCAATATATTTTTCGATATAAACGGAAGGGTCGTCAAAGCTTGATTTAGCCTCGGATTCCGCCAACCGATAAGAAGAATGGAGATCTTTTTTCTTGTGGACAAGCCGTAAGCCCTTGCCTCCCCCGCCAGCAGAGGCTTTGAGGAGCAGAGGGAATCCGATTCTTCTGGCCTGAACCTCTAGATCTTTTTCATGCTTTATGGGAGCGATTGTGCCCGGAATAATAGGCACTCCCGCTTCAATCATTCTCTTCCGGGAGGCCGTCTTTTTGCCCATGATTTCCATGGCCTCAGAAGGGGGACCGATAAAGGCAATCCCCTCTTTTTCACATCTTTTAACAAGGTCAGAGTTTTCAGCCAGAAAACCATATCCAGGATGAATGGCTTGAGCCTTGCTCTTTTTGGCTGCGTCAATGATCTTGTCAATATTCAGATAACTCTCGGAAGGTTTGGCCTCACCTATATAATATGCCTCCTCGGCCAGTCTGACGTGAAGCGCTGTGCGGTCCACGTCTGAATAAACAGTTGCCGGCACAATGCCCAATTCTCGACAGGCACGAATAATCCTGACCGCAATTTCCCCCCTATTGGCTATCAATATCTCCCTGAAAATCTTGGCCATTTTATCCTCTTCAGCCTCTCTTGCCAAATTGGTCATCACTCTTCATAGCCCATTCAGCCTCTTAGGCAGTCCCGGCCATCAAGCCAGTCTAACCTTCGTTCTTATTCCTTAAATGACTGCTTACAAAGGTATGTTACCATGTTTTTTGGGGGGATTTGTATCTCTTTTGTTCTCGAGCATCTTCAGGGCCGCAATCAGCTTGGGTCTGGACAATTTGGGCTCGATCACCTCATCAAGGTAACCTTTCTCACAAGCGATATAAGGATTGGCAAACTTCTCTCTAAATTCCTTGATTTTCTCTTTTCTTAATTTCTCAGGATTCCTGGCTTTGTCCAGCTCGCTTTTGTAGACTATATTGACCGCTCCTTCTGGACCCATAACAGCAATCTCTGCCGATGGATAGGCATAATTTATATCGGCTCTGATGTGCTTGGAGGCCATAACGCAATAGGCCCCTCCATAAGCTTTACGGGTAATAACAGTGATTTTGGCAACTGTAGCTTCGGAAAAAGCGTAAAGGAGCTTGGCCCCGTGACGTATGATCCCCCCGTGTTCTTGAGAAACTCCAGGTAGAAAACCCGGCACATCTTCAAAAGTGATCAACGGAATATTGAAGGCATCACAGAAACGCACGAATCGAGCGCCTTTATCGGAAGCGTTGATATCCAACGCTCCCGCCAGATGATCGGGCTGGTTAGCAACAATAGCCACAGATTTTCCTCCAAGACGTCCGAATCCAATGACGATATTCTTGGCATATTGCTCTTGAACTTCAAAGAAAAAATTATCATCGAGCACTTCTCTAATAACATCTCGGATATCATAAGGTTGGTTTGGATCATCAGGAATCATGGCATTGAGCTTCTCGTTTATCCTATCGGCAGGATCGTCTGTTTCCCTTTCGGGAGGATCTTCTAGGTTATTATCAGGGATAAAAGATAGAAGCTGTCGTACTAAAGAGAAGGCATGTTCTTCATTCTCGGCTGCAAAATGGGCCACTCCGCTCAAAGTGTTATGAGCCTCTGCTCCTCCCAGCTCCTCCATACTCACCTCTTCTCGGGTAACAGCCTTGATAACATCTGGCCCGGTGATGAACATGTTGGATGTTTCTTTGGCCATGATGATGAAATCGGTCATGGCCGGCGAATAAACAGCTCCACCGGCACAGGGTCCCATTATGGCTGAAATCTGAGGAATAACTCCAGAGGCCAGCACATTTCTCAAGAAAATATCAGCATATCCTCCTAGGCTGGCCACACCCTCCTGGATACGGGCTCCACCTGAATCGTTGAGTCCTATGATCGGAGCTCCTACTTTCATGGCTAAATCCATGATCTTGACGATTTTCGCTGCATTGGCCCCGCTCAAGGAGCCCCCAAAAACTGTAAAATCCTGAGCAAATATGTAGACGGTCCGACCCTCGATGGTTCCGTAGCCTGTGACGACCCCATCTCCATAGATTCTCTTTTTTTCCATCCCGAAATCATGGCTGTGATGGACAACAAGTTTGTCCGTTTCCTGGAAGGATCCCTCATCAAGGAGAAGGTTGATTCTTTCTCTGGCCGTGAGCTTCTTGGCCTTGTGCTGCCTTTCTATCCTTTCCTTTCCTCCCCCCAAATCCGCTAACTGGCTTTTTTGTTTTAGCTCATCAATTTTCTTTTCGATACTCATTTTTCTATCTCAGAGTTTTATCATTTTTTAACCTTGCCCCAATCCTTCAAAAATCTTTCTATACCTATATCGGTCAAGGGATGCTTGACCATTTTTTCCAAAACAGCGAAGGGTATAGTAGCTATATCAGCTCCCATGAGAGCTGCCTCCACGACATGGAGGGGATGACGGATACTGGCCACAATCACCTCGGTCTCAAAACCATAGGTGTTAAAAATAACCATTATCTGATCCACCAGCTCCATTCCTTCATGGGAGATGTCATCGAGTCTACCCACAAAAGGACTGACATATCGGGCACCAGCCTTGGCCGCCAAAAGAGCCTGGTTTGGAGAGAATATCAGGGTGGTGTTGACATGAATGCCTTCCTGGGACAGAACTTTGATCGCCTTCAACCCCTCAAGGCAAATCGGCACTTTGACTGCCACATTATCGGCAAGCTTGGCATGCTTCCTTGCTTCTTTAATGATATCCTCGGCTTTAGAGGAGACACATTCCACACTTACAGGGCCGGGGACAATCTTACAGATCTTTCTGATTAAATCTTCAAATTTTAAACTCTCTTTTGAGATGAGCGTGGGATTTGTGGTGACTCCATCCAATATTCCCCAGCTCGCAGCCTCTCCTATCTGATCTAAATTCGCTGTATCCAGGAAAAATTTCATATTGACCTCCCAAAATCAAAAGCAAGAAACGCTCGAGAAAGAACCCACAAGGCGCACTCTTCCTCTCTCTCTATGTTTCTATCGCTTTATCATACAATATCAAAAAATAAGATTAAAGCAAGTGATGAAAACTGCAGCTTAGCATCTCTTTTTCCGTGATGAGTGAAACATCTAACCAGTTAGATATTGCGACGGCGGTTGCAGTCTATCCGAAGCCCATGGCGGAGGGTGGGGGTTTTTGGCGTGGATGGAGGGAAACCGGCGTTATGATAGGTGACATTTCTCATCAACAGCTCTCACGGAAATGGAGATGCTTTAGTCTTTATATCCCTTCTTGGTTGCGGGCCTCGGACTTTGATGCTGCTTTTTTCATCTTTTTCGGCAAAGGAATATGATGTTTTTTTATCAATTTAAAAAGGCCCTGTCTGCTCAAGCCGATCCCTTCTGCTGTCTTAGCTCTATTGTAGTTCCAACGCGTCAGTGCTTGATGCAAGAATCCTTTCTCAAATTCAGCTTTAGCCGTAAAGAAATCGTAGGCAGCGGCTCTGGCCCTCTCTTTCTGAGGGTTTATCTTGGGAGAGAGCAAATCCTCTCTTATCAGACAGGCATCCTCAGATAGAATCAGGCATCGTTGGATTTCGCTCTGAAGCTCTCTGACATTCCCAGGCCAATTATAATCAAGCAATAATGCTAAGGCCCGAGGCGTAAAATATGCTCTCTCACGTTTCATTTCTCTGCAATATTTCTCTAAGAAATAATTCATAAGGAAAAGAAGGTCTTCTCTTCTCTCCCTCAAAGGAGAAAGCTCTATGGTGATAATCTTAAGACGATAATACAAATCCTCTCTGAAATTTCCGCGTTTTATTTCTTCTTCAATATCTTTATTGGTGGCACTTATAAACCTGACATCAACTCGACGAGTATGATTCTCTCCGATTCTTCTTATCTCTTTTTCCTGAAGGAGACGGAGAAGCTTGGCTTGAAGATGAGGAGAAAGATCACCAATTTCATCCAGAAAGAATGTTCCCCCATCGGCCTCTTCTATGAGCCCAGGTTTATCTCTTAAAGCTCCGGTGAAGGCCCCTCTGACATGCCCGAACAACTCACTCTCCAACAAAAGCTCGGGAATGGCACCACAATTGACCGCCACAAATCTCCCTTTTTTTCTTGCTCCTCTCTGATGAATGGCTCTGGCCACAAGCTCTTTCCCTGTTCCACTTTCTCCACTTATGAAAACTGGTTCATATCTATCTTTGACTTTCTCTATCATGGCCACAATATGATGGAATTCTTGACTCTGCCCAATAAGACGAGATTCGCCGGTCTTAGGAAATCTCTCTTTGCTGCTTCTCAAATCAAGGCTTCTTCCCAAAATCAGACAAATAGGCTTCAAGAACGCAAGCAAGATCTCTAGATCATGAGATGAAAAAGAACAGAAATCCTGATTTCTCTCAAGAAAAAATGCTCCTGAAGCCCCTCCGTCGAAATGAAAAGGAAGACAAAGAATATGACCAATATTTTGTTTTTTGGAGTCAAATTCTCTTTCCAAACAGAAATCTGAGCCTATATCTTCAGTGGTTACTGGACTTCCTCTCTTTAAGGCCTTATGGATTATTTCTAATCGAACATCATCGCATTGCTCTGCAGAGGGTGGTTGGGATTTCTTGAAAATGACATGATTGTTATCGTCGATCAAGAAAATTATCATTCTCTTAGAAGGAATTTCTTTCCTGATTAAATCCAAAAGTTTCGACAGAAATACAGACATGATGAATTTACTTTTGACTCTTGTTCAGTACAAATAACGATCTTTGCTTATTTTTTTCTCAATGTGAAAACCAAAAAATTTTTTCAGATCATTTCAGACAATCTTTGGGGACAGCCTCGCTCCCTTCAGATTTTTTACACCATTCTCCGTTCGGCCTTCTCGGCTGCTGCGCAACTCGCTTCGCTCAGACATGCTCGCAGATCGACTGATTTGTGGCGTGCCACAAATCGGTGGGGTCCCAAGGGGATATGTCCCCTTGGTCGCAGGTAAAATTTATACCTTATTGAGAAGGGGACGCAGGGAGTCCGATCGAAGGAGGGCTCCCGTTGGAAGGGGGAAAGCGAAGCTGTTCCCCCTCCAA
>JABAOF010009119.1_pt4 | contig 18957 bp, 18 predicted proteins | sample 7062171 | NCBI WGS metagenome assembly JABAOF01 (sample SAMN14538628, study PRJNA623070) | marine sediment metagenome | biome: marine biome [ENVO:00000428]; feature: marine pelagic biome [ENVO:01000023]; material: deep marine sediment [ENVO:00002113] | place: India: Gulf of Khambhat ...
ATCGATTTTGTCGGTAATGGTAGAGCGGAAGGTGCGTGGTGGGCCGAGGCGAAACGTGGATGGGATGCAATTGCGGATAAGCTTGGATTTGAGAATCCTCTGCATTATGGAGAAGAGGATCCGGCAATAGAAAGAGCCGCTTTTGAGGCTTCTATTGCATCGAAACCGGATGCCATACTACTCTCAAATGTATTCTTCGATGCCCTCAATCCTCTAATTCCCGTTGCTCAGGCGGAGGGTATTCCTGTTTATCAGATTTTTATATACGATGCAACACTGGCCCCGGGATGCGGAGTTGACTGGCCGCTTGCCTATGAGTCAATGGCGTTAAACGCAGTCATTCCGAAACTTAAGGAGCAGGGTAAGTTCGACAAGGAGATCAACGTTGTTTTTACTGCAATGACCATAGACACCACCTATGCGCAGATGGGAGTTGAGGGATTTCGAAGAGGGCTGGATAAAGCGGGTGTACAATATGAGTGGGACTCGCTCGATACGGTGGAAGATCCAGCAGGCATAGTGGCCGACCTGAAGTCGTATCTGTTGGGACATCCTGAACTCGACGTCATATGCGGGGTGGATGGAGAGACGACAAACCGAATAACGATTGCCCTGAAGGAATTGGATTATGAACCAGGCCAGATCCTAATAGTAGGATCAGACATTATGGAGTATTCTGCACAGGGGATAGAGGAAGGATATCTGCTGGGAGCTTTCACTCAGGGACAATTCCTGCAGGTACAGCTTGCTGCCGTACAGCTCTACAACAAAGTGAAGTATAATTTCCCAATGTTCGAGATGAAGTTTCCGGGGTTATTCATTACTGCTGAAACAGTTGCACAATTCAAATGAATCACACGCCATAGGTAAGACAAAAATCCTGTTGGGTATAGGCTCAACAGGATTTTTGTTTTACCATGAGAGGAAAGAATGAGGAAAAACAAAATCCCTTCACGGCTGTCTGGTAAGTTACGGAATATTCTTCACTATAGAGCTCTCAGCGTATTTATCGTTCTTGTAGTGCTTTCAATTGTGTTCTATATGTTATCCCCGAAAGGCAGGTTTTTCGACCCGAGGGCTATAAGAACTATACTAACCCGAGCACCTGAGTATGGTATAGTTGCAATAGGCATAACCTTTTTAATGATTTCTCAGGAATTAGATATATCAGTTGGATCAGTATTTACGTTCTGTTCCGTTGTTTTTGCATCACTCTATCTAAAAATGGGTGTTAATCCTCTTTTAACCTTGCTCGTTACCATTGCAATTGGGGCGATTATAAGCTGCATCAACGGCATTGTTTCTCTAAAATTTGGAATTCCGTCTATTATAACAACACTGGGGATGATGTACCTATGGAGAGGAGTAGCACTTGTGACCGTTGCAGGAAAACCACTGTACTATCGTGGAACTGCTCCTTTCGGACGTATATTGAACGGCACATTATTCGGATTCTTTCCAATGGGGTTCATCTGGTTCGTGGTAATTACTATACTTTTTGAAATAATACTCTACTACCATAGATTTGGAAATAGGGTGCGTGTTACAGGAGGCAATACTCAGGCAGCCAGAGAGATGGGAATCAATACAGAATTGATAAAGATTTTCTGTTTTGTGTTGGTTGGTCTTCTCACCTCCTTTGCATCGATACTTGAATCCACCCGGATTGGAGAAGGCTCGTCGGCGCGTTTAGGCGTTGGTTACGAATTTTATTCAATAGCTGCTGTGGTAATCGGCGGCACCTCACTTTTTGGTGGCGTTGGAACGGCTACGGGTAGTTTCCTTGGGGCAATAATTTTAGAAATGATACGAACGGGTCTTGCGTTGATTGGCATATCCGGGTGGTACTTTAATATATTTATTGGTATCGTAATAATTATTGCTATGATTATGAATACATCTATTATGAGGCGCGTCAAAAAACAGGGAAAAGTCTAAACCCTCAAAAGAGTGAGATAGCCTCCATATTGGGAGAAATATCGGTGAACAATAAAAAGCGAAGTTTGTTATTGAAAATGCAGAATATTCATAAGAGGTTCGGCAGCATAAAAGCTGTCGATGGTATCGATTTTACCGCTGATTATGGTGAAGTTGTTGCACTTGTTGGCGACAATGGAGCAGGTAAATCAACCCTTATCAAAATATTGGCTGGTATATATAGACCCGATGAGGGGGATATCTTTTTTGAAGGAAAAAAAATAGAGATACACTCAACTAGAGACGCTCAGCAATACGGTATTGAAACACTGTTCCAGGACCAGGCCCTGGTCGACTGTGTGGGTGTATCGCGAAATATCTTCATGGGGAGAGAGAAGACTAGAATTTTTGGATTCCTTGATTTGAAAGACATGAATCAGAAAAGTATGGGAATATTGAACAGTATGAAGTTTTCTATAAAATCCGCTGAAACGGATGTTGAGCTCCTTTCTGGAGGTGAGCGCCAGGGTGTTGCAATAGCAAGGGCTTTCTACTTTAAAGCAAAACTTTTAAATATGGATGAACCTACCATAGCCTTGTCAGTAGCTGGTGTTCATAGGGTGCTTGAGCATGTACAATCATTGAAAGACCAGAAAGTAACTGTGATATTCGTAACCCATAATCTTTACCACGCGTATCCAATCGCCGATAAATTCGTGCTTATGAAGAGAGGCAAGGTTATTTACGAAACAAAAAAAGAAGATACTTCAGTTGATCAACTCAGCGCTATGATCACATCCGAATAAATTTCTTTTTTCCAGATTATTAAAAACCCGGATTACAGAACTGGTCAGGCTATTATAATTGATACGGAAGTGCATGTTTTTCCTAGAATAAATTATTTAGGTGAAGTGGATCTTGAATATTCTCCTGAACTCCTGGTGGCTGAAATGGATAATGTTGGTGTGGAGAAAGGCATTTTAATCAGTTATGAAATGAAGGATGTGAAATGGTGTTTTGAGATGTATGGAGAAGATGTGTATTAGAGAAGAATAATCAATAAGGAATATTTTATAAATGGATGTAGAAAATTTCCCGATAGATTTTTGTGGTTTACCTATTGATTCGATCCTAACAAAAAAAATTATCTGGACATTGTATGGGAGGATATTGAAGATGGCGCAAGCGGTATAAAGTTACTTCTCTCTATAACAGGTTTTACTATGGACGATGAGAGGCTCGTACCACTTTTAAATATTGTGAAAAGAAAAATTTACCGGTAATTCTGGGGAACGAGTACTGGAATTATATTGAGAGGCCTCCCCATACGCAAGATTTTAAAAATTTAGATGAATTCATTAATCTGATGAGCTATACAAATGTCTGGACTCAGAATGCTTACATTGTTGCTTATTTCAGAGATGCGCAATATCCATAATCTAAGGCCCACATATTACTAAAACGTCTATTAGACGAAGTCGGCATCGATAAGTTTGTTTTTGCCACTGACTGGCCTTGGATCGAACGTTTCTGCTTAATATGTCGGATAATAAATAATGTGCCTGTATTGATTACTTAAGGGAGGTGCTATGAGAAATATAGGATCTGTGCGAAGCTTCATCATCTTAGTGGGGGTTTTGGTATTTGATTGTCATTGTAAACTTTTTTGTGGCTGCACAGCAGAATGCATATATGGGCAACCAGGGAGGGGGTGATAATTTTTGGTCATCCCGATTCGGAGCAGGAAACTTCGATTCAAATAATCAGCGAGGGTATGTCAGTGTACCCGGGTATGGACCCGTAGGATACGGGTTCTAAGGTTATTTGGGTTTAAAATCCATGGCTGGAAAAAATATTGCCCTGTTTATGAATGTATCATTGATCATTTGCTTTTAATGTTAGATTGTTCTTCTGTTTCGCAAAAATGCACTGCTGTTGATATCAAGCTCATTGATGCGAAATTCATTCTCAAGAAATAGCGTTGAGGCTTGATAATTTTTTGAGGTATATATATAAACCTTCTCGAGTATCATCCAGTTCTTGCTCAGAAATAGTCAGGGGCCTTTTTTCAACCAGAACGTGCCACTTTCGAGCACGAAAAAAAGGTTCAGACACAAACTGAACATAACCTTTTTTTTCCTGCTCCTTCCATTCACTGTACGTAAGCATATGCATTCTATCCTCTAAAATTATTATCGGAAAACTCTCTTGACAGCAAAAGGGTCTCACATTAAAGAAATGGTTGTTGAGGTTAGACAATGGTTCAGAAACATACATCAGCTATGATTGCGATAATAGTTACCTGCAGTGTAATTCAGTTGGTGCTGTTCTCAGGGTGCAACAGCACTAATACGGAATTGGTGGAACCCTCACTCTCACCATCAAGCTTGTGGCTGAAGGTTTTGAAAAGCCCCTTTTTCTCACTACTCCACATGGTGAGGAGGAGCGACTCTTTGTCGTTGAGCAGACAGGCAAGATACGGGTTATAAAAAATGGCGAAATTCTAGATGAACCCTTTCTTGATGTCGGTGGATCGATCACAACAGGATCGGGTGAGCAGGGTTTATTGGGACTCGCATTTCATCCTGGGTATAGTACAAATGGATATTTTTTCGTGAATTATACGAGATCAGGCGATGGTGCCACTGCGGTGGAACGCTACACTGTTTCTGCAAACCCCGATATTGCAGACCCGGCTAGTTCTAAAATCATACTGACGATTTCACAGCCGGCTACAAATCACAACGGAGGTATGCTCGCGTTTGGTCCCGAGGACAGTCTACTCTATATCGGAACAGGTGATGGTGGAAGCGGGAATGATCCCTGGGGTCCTGAAGGAAACGGACAGAATAAAAACACTCTTCTTGGTAAAATACTGAGAATTGATGTTGATGGTGGAAGCCCATACAGCATTCCTCCCGATAACCCGTTTGTTGGACAGGTAAATGTACGGGAGGAAATATGGTCGTACGGTCTTCGCAATCCCTGGCGGTTCAGTTTTGACCGCGCAAACTCTGATCTGTACATCGGTGATGTTGGACAGTCGGCGAGGGAGGAAATCGACTTTCAGAGTGCTGATTCAGCAGGGGGAGACAACTACGGTTGGAGGATAGCTGAAGGTTTTGCCTGCCGTGGGGGTGAAGGATCCTGCGGAACCGATACTGGTTTTACACCTCCCATACATGATTACTCCCGTTCTGTTGGGCGTTCAGTAACCGGTGGGTATGTCTACAGAGGAAATGCTATCGAGGGGTTGCAGGGGACATACTTTTTTGCCGATTATGTGACAGCGAGGATCTGGACATTCCGTTTTGATGGAAAAGAAGTGAGCGAATTTACTGAGAGAACTGATGAACTGGCGATGCCGTTGAGGCACAATATCAGGACCATATCCTCATTCGGCGAAGATGCTCAGGGAGAGTTGTATATCATCGATCACCAGGACGGTGAAATATTCAAGATCATTCGCAGTTCTTAGGTATGCGCGTTATTGTGTATTCGCCTTACATAGGAAACACGTTTTTCCCTGGTCGAGAGCTTCAGGCGTTTTAATTCACGGTATATGAGGGTGTAATCTATGGTAAGGAAGCCGTACGTTTCAGTGGCAAGGGCTTCCTGTATCTTTTTTGCAGAATAATCCGGATGGTCTCTAATAACTTCGAGTATCTTCTGGCTGATATCGAAGTCCACTACGTTTATCCTTTTGCTTTCAAGTTTTGGAATAAGAGCTTCCATGCCCTTCTCATCACGGAGGCTCTTTAGTTTATAATAGGTTGTTCTCGAAACACCGACTTTTTCACAGGCCTCTTTTATAGTGTACCCCTGACTTTCAATCAGATCGAAGAGTTTGATCCTTTTCTCAAAAGTGATTTCACTGTATTTTTTCTTCTCCTTTATGACAATAAAGGTGATATCATCAGCCTGTGGAGATCCACTGGTAAAATTTTGTACCTCCTCAATAAGTCGATCGGCGAATTCCTGAGGTTGTAGCGAGTAATGCTTCCTTATAATGTCGATAAGTCTTTTCTCCCCAAATTCCTCCCTACTCGGATTCATCGCCTCCGTAATCCCATCTGTATAAATGAGAAGAAGATCTCCCTTATCCAGGCTTATCTTTTCATTTGCCATATTCCTTTTAAACAGTTTCGGATCGCCGATGTTGAGTCCGATGGGAAATCCTTTCGGATTCATCCGGTACATCTGTTCCGTCTTTCCACGGTATAGGATCATCGGTGTGTGTCCGGCACTTGCGTAATTGATTTCCCTCCTTTTTGAATCAAGAATGATATAGAAAAGGGTCATGTACATCCCTTTCTTGAATTCACTCTGCAGGGTATTGTTTATCTTTACGAGTACCTCATTTGCGCTTTTTTCACCCCTCGCCTCGAGTCGAAGAGCAGTACGCACAATACTCATGATAAATGCCCCGCCGATTCCCTTACCTGACACATCCCCGACAGCCATACCAACGGATTTATCGTCCACATAAAAGAAGTCGTAGTAATCTCCCCCAACCTCCATCGCAGCGTTATATTCTGCTGCGATTTCAAATCCTTCGGTTTCAGGAACCCTTTTCGGGAGAAGGGTATGCTGAATACTCTGCGCAAGCTGCATCTCACGTTTCAGACGTGCCTGGTCTGTGAGCTTCGCCTGGGAGAGTCTTATCTCCTTCATCATACGATTGAAGGCTGTTGAAATCTCGGCGAACTCTCCGACACCGGAGAAGTGAAAGCCCCCGGATGTACCTTCCTTACTGACCCTGTTCAGTTCCTCTGCAATCTTTTTGATCGGTGTAACGAACATATTTACCATAAAGGTGATGCCAATTATCCCTATTGACCAAAAGAGGATCATATATACCAGGATTCTTATCTTATTCTGTCTTAGTGAGATCATCTCTGTGACAGCATCTTTCCGAATCGAGAGAAAAGCCTTGCCGATAATTTGACCTTCGATTTTTATAGGGGCTGAATAATAGAGGCTGGTGCCGAATTCCGGGTCCACATGTTCCTGAATGAGGTACTCCTGATCAATGAGCGGAATTATATCCTGTGGTGGTGAATAGAGTTTTCCAATATTCTGTATTGTTTTATCTGCAATGATCCTTGCATTACTGTCTATTATTGTAACCCTCGTAATATCATCTCGACCTTCCAGTAATTCGTAGATATGTTCGGTTATGAGCAACTCTCGTTCACTCAAAATGTAATCCGCACTCGTCGTGGAGAAGTTTTTTAATATCAGAACATAATTTTGGATCTGCTGTTCGGTTAGAGTTCTCTTCTGAGAAAGAGAGGCTAAGTAGAATGTTCCTACCGAAATGAGAGAAATGATGAGTGTGGCAATGAGGCTAAACCGCACCTTTATGGTCATGTTCGCGGGCTTAAAATTCTTTTTTATGAGCTCAAATATAGTCGGTCGAGGTTCGACATGATTTTTGAGTGTAAGAACATTTGTATTTCCAACCCGCTCATAGTTCACTTCATCGTTCAATTGACGGACGATATATATTCCAAATCCTCCCCTTTTCTTCTCTTTGACGTACCTGGTGAGATCGGGATTCGTTACACCGCTTAAGTTAAATCCATCGCCGTTATCAAATATTTTCGCCGTAATGGTGTCATTGTTTCGCATCATTTCGATGTGTATATCTCCCGGTAAATCCGGGGTTTTATACGCGTATTGGATGATATTTGTGCAAATTTCGTCGAGTGATAACTTGAATCCATTGATCTGTCGAAGGTTGAATCCATATTTTTCGCCGTATTTGACGGCGAAGTCCCGTATTTTTGTTAGATGCTCTGTCTTGGCAGGTATTGTTAGCTTGACGATCTTTCCAGCTTTCAATTGAACACCTTTTTTAATGATAAATTTAATGCTTCATTTAAAAGGAGTTACCAGTATAGCCGGTACATACACAATATCCAGTGGTAACAAATAAAATGGCTCATCTTTCTGACCAAGAAGTATCTCTTCGAGGTTCAGTCTATACTGGACCCATTTTCCTTTTTGCTGCCGTATTACGATTATATTTTTATAAGTGGCATTGTCTGAATCGATACCGCCAGCCAGCATTATTGCCTCAAGGGCGCTCAAATTTCTTAACAGTGGTATATCACCCGGGCTATTTACTTCTCCGCCGACGAGTACATAACGATTGCTATAGGATTCAACAAAAACTGCGATATCAAGTTGTTGAAAATACCGCTTGTAGAGAAGGTACAACTCATTTGTAAGCTTACTTGGAGTTTTACCTGCAGCAGTAACTTCGCCAATGAGCTGTAGAACAATTTTACCATCAGGACGGATAGTCTGTGTTTTATTCAGCTCTGGGGTGTAGAAAAAGCGAATCTCAATGATGTCGCTGGGGCTCAATGTCACTTCATTCTCTCCATATTCAGCAAATGCAATTACAGGAAGCAGAATAAACAATACTAATAGTTTGATCTTCATTTCTCCCCCTTACAGGCTCTAACGTAACGAGGTTAAAAAATTTATTATACCATACAGTTAGAAAACCTATGACATTAATTAAGGTGAGAAAATCTTCGCTCAGTAATTAACAGGAAAAGAATTTACATTTGTGTAATTATAAACTATTGATGAGACAGGTGTAAATAAAAAAATCTGATAGTTTTAGGTTTGAGTACAAAGAGTTTCGGTCGCAACATAACCCTCCTCGGAAACCTTCCGAGATATATAATCAAAGATCTTGTTTTGAAATATGAATATTCTCATATGATTCGAAACGCTTTATATGGTTTACATATTGAAAAGATTCATTATAATTAGCTCTAGATTAATAATTTACTTCTTCAATATTTACGCGAAAGATACAGAGAATTTACTTGAATAAATTAACAAGGAAGAGAACCGATTTAGGAAGAGTGAAAGAATGGCTTACACATTGCAGGGTAATCAGGGAGATTTCGTACTTCGAGATAGTGATTTTCCTCAGCTTCTTCGTCTAGCGATATTCTATGGATGGAAACCAGAGGGAACGAGAAATCCTGAAAATGTTGAGAATGATCGGTGGGACAGAAAGGAGTATCTAAACCGGGAGGGTCAATTTGTCAATAAGACCGACGCTTTTAGATTGAGCAATGCATTGGAACAATCACTTCAGGATATTCCCGATTTTGACTGCAAGGATAAGAATTGGAAAATTGAATTTAAATCTAAATGTGTTGACGAAAGCAATCAAAAAAGAAAGAGTCTTCAAAATCTGATAAAATACTTTTCAGGTAAAGACAAACATAAGATAAAAGAATTTATAGATTACGCAAACAGGGATGGCTTTAAGATCTGCTGACCATTATATAAAATCATTCTCGTTTGTCCGTCAGTCTGCACCTCGAACAAGTTGATTGAAAAAAGCCTTCAAGTAACAACCTCATTTTGGTATTGACAAAGCAACCGCTATATGATATCCGTAATGAATACCTTTGAAAAGAGAGGAAGCCATGCGTTTACGAAAAAAGGACGGTTCGAAATGGTCACATGCAAGAGTCATGATTGCAGTTTTGAGCAGTCTCATTGTATGTGCTCTCCTGTTCATCAGTTGCAGCAGTACAGGGGCGTGCGTCGGTACCGGAGGAATTGTGGACGAATGTAAAGAAGATTGGGATAAAGATGAATGTCAGGAATGGGATGATTTGGAGGTTAACGACGCTAACTGGAGTTGGCATCGGGGAGATTCATGTGACGATCGCGGTTATTCTGTAAAGTGTCCCGACGGAAGCTTCGTAAAGTCTGCGAGTGATTGCTAAAAGCTCCATAAATGAATTGATAATTCAAATTAAATAAGAAGTGGTGACAAAAGCCTTTATACTGACCAGGCCTGCATTACCTTTAAAGGAAGCTTTACAAAAATGTCTATAACAAGAAAGTTGTTGAAGATTGGAGGAGCTGCTATCGTCCTGTTAGCAATCGGTTTTGCTTCGGGATTCTATGCACACATGCCCATAGTCAGGGGGATTAGGCAATTCAAGCAAGCAAGGGCATATAGAATCGAGCAGCAGAATCTCACCGAAAAATTTCTGAATAAACAAGCTCCAGCAATAACAGCAGTGACACTGGACGGTGAGATGTGGAGTTTGCAGGAACAGCAGGACAAGGTGATTCTCGTCTTTTTCTGGGCAAGCTTCTGTAAATACTCGCGGGCTGCTGTACCCGATATGCAGAGTATCTATGACGACTATAACGAACGTGAAGACTTTGAGATGATTGGAATATCCCTCGATTCGGATAGGGATAAATTGGAGAGTTATGTGGCAGAAAAGGGAATTGCCTGGACTAATCTCTATGAAGATGGTAAGGGATGGGATAATAGCGTCTCACGTGCCTACGATGTTCACAGTATACCCTCTGCGTGGATAATTGATAGAGGGGGTATCGTCAGGGGGTTTCGACTTAATAGTGAGGAAATAGAAGAAACGCTGACAGCCATGTTTAATGGTGAAAGAGTAGATAGGGTTGATATGCGCACAAGAAAGCCCAAAAAGAAAACAAAGGAACAAACCTCAGGCTGCACAAGTTGAAATAGATCTTTGAGTTAAGATCACATTCCAGTTTTTACTTCTCATTATTATTCTCCCTATTTCAATAAGATACAGTGTATGGATCCTATAAGGAAAAAATATAGGATTTTTGAATAGATCGACATTATACGGAAAAAAGGGAGAAATAGAAAATAATTCTTGTTGAATTTTGTTTTTATTGTTAATATATAGTTTAAAGAGAAATAAAACGAAATCGATAAAAGGGCTCAAATAAGTTCTAAAATTCTTTAATTTCTTGCTTAGCTACTATTAAATCATTGAGCACATTTATTTAAATTTATACTTGCCTTATTCACTTTTGCGGCTTATATAAATTATGTAAACATCAATATACTAAACTTATAAGTTTTACACCTTTGTTACCCCCGGTTTTCCTCCTTTCTCCGGGGGTACTTTTTTAACCCTTCTGAATTACAGTAATTTGCTCTGAATCTTCGCTGCCTTGACAGTATTTTTCATGAGCATCATATTGGTAATTGCACCAACGCCTCCTGGTACCGGTGTTATCTTCGATGCTTTTTCCTTGACCGAGTCGAATTCGACATCGCCCACAGTCTTCGTCTTTGGTTTTCCCTTTTCGTTGAGTACGGGATTACCGTTCTCGTCCAGCACCTTTACTCGATTGATGCCAACATCAATAACAAAGGCCCCCTCCTTGATGTGATCCTTTGTAATAAGCCCTGCCTTCCCAGCAGCTACTACAAGGATATCGGCAACAGTTGTATGTTTTTCAAGATTTCCCGCCATTGAGGTAAAGATGTGGGTCGTTGTAGTTGTTGAATTCCGGTTCAAACAGAGAATGGATATCGGTTTCCCAACGATGTTTGAATGACCAACTATGCAGATCTCGGCACCCTCAAAGTTTACCCTTTCCCGGTCCATGATCTCGATGCATGCTGCGGGTGTAGCAGGTGCAAATGTAATTTCACCAAGAGTCAGCTTGCCCATGTTGAAAGGATGAAAACAATCTATATCCTTGTTCAGATCTATAGAGTTGATAATTGCATAATCCGATATATGTTCCGGAAAAGGTCGCAGTGGTAATATACCACTCACCTTTTTGTTGAAATTGAGCTCCTTCACTATTCTGACAACATCCTCTTCGGTTGTTTCAACCTGTGGATGGGCATCAGTATACTCCACACCCATCTCATTACAAAACTTCTCAACCTGTCCCCGGTACATCCGTGCACCAAAATCATCGCCAACCATTACTGTTGCAATGCCCACGGTAATTCCCTTTGCATTTAGCTTATTAATTTCTTTCTTCAGCTCCACTTTCAGCTCTTCTGCTATTGCGACACAATCAATTACCCTCGCACTCACTTGTTACCTCCGTTATCTCCATTAAGATTTTTACTCATAGACCAAAATTTATTTAAAGTACAAGACTGCCCACCGGTTCATGCTTACGGGGGACAGTCTCTTATTCAGCTTTGTTGTAAAACAAAAACTTCGGGTGTCTCTACCTTATCACTTGGACATTAGTTTTTCAAGTACGTATGATAAAGCCTCTTCCTTTATCTCTTTTATCTCGTCCAGAATAACTCCCAATTTTTTCTCCCTATTTCGGACGTAATCTTTATTTTTCATCCAGCTAAAGTTTATTCTCACGTTTATCATACCTCCAATCGCAGCTGCTTCGGCAAAAAGAGCTGCAATCGCACCATCGGAAATCGCCATTTCGTTTCCCTTTTTCAGTACCACACGAGCCAGGTTTGCAACCTCGAGACTTTTTTCCATAATGGAGAAAGGCACTTCACTTGCCGTTACCAATCCTCTTTCAATAGCTTCAGCTCGTATTAATTTTTCTTTCTCTGTATTCTTTGGAAGCTTGAAGGCATTGGCAGCATCGTCAAACGCTTCTGTATCTTTTTGAAGGAGATCAAGCATGTCTTCCTTCAACTGTTTTGCTTTTGAAAGAATCTCTTCCATTTCCGGTTTAACCTTCTCATAGCCTTTTTTATTTACAGTCAGTGCGGCAAGCATTCCCGCAAGACTTGCGGCTGTTGCACCAATCAGTGCTGATGCGCTTCCACCTCCCGGTTCAGGGCTATCAGAGCACAGTTTATCAAGAAAATCACGCAGCGGCTTGTCTGGGTACATGAAATATCCCCCTCCATGCTGATTGAGCTGACAATCATGTAATTCAGCACACATATAATACTGACAAATTGACCATTTGTTAAATAATTAGTCCCTACTACCGGGCTATAATTGGAAACATTAGTATAAAGAGTAGCATGACTGTATGTGAATTGATTTGGTAAAAAGATCCTTGACAAAACAGAGTAATTTCATAAGATATCCAAATCCAGACTTTATTATATGTGTTTATGGCTGAATTATGGAGTCATATATAGAGTTGAAATCAAAGCTCCTGGTCGATGGAATCATTGCTGAAGAGCAATGTTTAGCGGGGCTTGGGAACCAGTACAAAGAACAAAACCATGGTTTGTTCGGCTGGGATTTTGAAGATCACTACGGTACACTCCTCCCCGATGATTTTCTCCTGCCCGATGGAACGGTCGTTCAATTTCGAATGAACTCTCGCTCACCGTTTCGTGTGAAGCTCGTTGATAGTGAAATGAAACTCTACCACCATAATGAAGAGCTGTGTTCCATACAGTGGATTATGCGACCAGATTTCTACTTTAAAACCACCTCCCAAGGTGTTGAGATGGTCAAAATTGGTCAAATTGGGGGAGAGGATTGTCTGTTTTTTTGCTATCAAAACTACTGTTCGCATTTCAGCAGGCACAAGGAATGTCTTTTTTGTAATCTGGTTTCGACGAGTAAAACCTACGATTCAGTGTTAAAAAAGAAGGAGGTCGATGCAATCGGTGAGGTTGCAGAGACAGCGTGGAAAGAGGGAATGGTGAATCATGTGCTTCTCACGGGGGGCTGTTTCAACTATGAAAAGGAAACTCGTCTGGTAGCTGATATTATCAATTCGATTCGCAGACACACCGGATTTGATAGGATTCAAGGTACCATACTTCCTTCACCAGCGAAAGGTGATGCTATCAAAAGGTATCACGATACTGGAATAGGGGCTATCGGTTACAGTATGGAGATCTGGGATGAGAGGCTTTATACTGCAGTATGTCCAGGTAAGTCTGAGTCAACCTCACATAAGGAGTTTGTTCAATCGATACAGTCAGCAGTTGCTATTTTTGGTGCTGGCAATGTATATGGGGTATTTGTCATGGGCTTGGAACCAAAGGATACCTTTCTTGAAGGCGTAAGGGCTTTGACTGAGATTGGTGCGAATATAGTACCGTTCGTGTGGTCACCAAATCCAGGTTCCAGGTTATATGGGCACAGGGCCCCAGAAGCGCAGTGGTATATGGATGTCATTAATGAAGCTGCGGAGATCGTTGAAGAGAGCGGTTTGCCTACTGGTACGGAAAATCACTGTTACCGCTGTGACGGAAACTCTCTGCTGCATGATGCTCTAAGAGGCGGTGTAGACCTTTAAATCCAGGTTAAAGGAAAAATTATGAATCGGGTAAGATATATAATGCTGCCAATTTTATTAGCACTTATTTTTTCAATATTTTCTTTTATACAACTATTGGCGGACAGCAGTGATGCATGCATAGCATGCCATCAAATAAATTCGCCGGCCATGGTCATGGAATGGGAGTTTTCCAGACATGGAGAATCGAATATAGGGTGTCTTGAGTGCCACGAGACGCAGAGTGATGATGTGGATGCATGGTCGCACATGGGATACTCTGTATCGCCTATTGTAACTCCGAAGGANNGGTAAACGGTTGCTGGCAATGTCACGGCAGTATAATCAAATACCTCAGGGATGATAACGGGAAGATAATTCGCAAAGGAAGAGATAAAAAGCCTACAATCGATCCCGACACATGGCCAAACAGTGGTATGGGGAGACTCAATCCCGACGGATCAAAAGGTGCGTGCCACTCATGTCATTCGCGACATGCTTTTCAGGCAAAACTTTCGCGATCACCTGAAAATTGCGGTAAATGCCATATGGGTCCAGATCACCCTCAGATAGAAATATACAATGAATCGAAACATGGAATTGCCTTCTATGCCAATCGAGAGCGTATGGCTCTTGACAAAAAGGGCGACTGGGTTCTTGGACGGGATTATTCTGCAGCACCGACCTGTTCATCCTGCCATATCAGCAGTTACATGAAACCAAACGGCCGTTTTGTGGGAAATACCCACGATGTAGGTGAGAGGATTAGCTGGACTCTGCGACCTGTAATAAGTACGAAGCTGAATCTCGTTATTTATGAGGACGGATATAAAGAGGATTATCCTGAAACCAGACCAATTCCCAAGATTGGTGCCGGGGTTGAAACAATAGAAAAGATGGTGGAAAATGACACCCTTGTCAGCAAGAAGGTGAGGCGTCGCGTACGTGAAATCGTCACATGGCAGCAGAGACGGGAAAAGATGAAAGGTGCCTGCCTCAACTGCCACAACGATACATATGTGGATAATTTTTACAAGCAGTTCGATGATCTGGTAGTCCTCTATAACGATAAATTCGCCCGTGTTGCGCAACAATTCATGAACGAACTCACGGAGGACCAAGTCTTGAACCCAGATGCACCCTTCGAGCACAAGGTGCAGTGGGTGTTCTGGGAGCTCTGGCATCATGAGGGTCGCCGCGCACGCCATGGAGCAAGCATGATGGGTCCTGATTTCACCCACTGGCATGGTATGTATGAGGTGGCAAAACATTTTTATCTTGAATTTTTACCTGAGGTGATAAATGCAGCTGCATTAAAGGGACCAGCAATGAAACGCAAATACGAGCAAAAGGTTCAGGCGCTTCTAGCGCAAGAAGAGCATTTGTGGTTAAAGGGCCTGAGTCCTGAGGAAGCCGCAAAACTGCGCGAGACCTACAGTGAACGATACGATCAGTGAAAAGGATACTGCGCGCTACGGATATCGGTGGGCTATATTAGTTTTGTCCTATATCTGTATGCTCGGATTTGCCTTTACCCTGCAATCCATACCGCCTATTCTTACCCTTATTATCAAAGCTCTTGAGCTCAGCCACACTCAGGCAGGACTGCTGATGAGTTTTTTTGCACTACCTCCTATTTTCTTATCCGTTCTCACCGGTTTTTTTTCTGACCGTCTCGGGCCCTATCGCGTCGGAGTCATTTCTTTTATTCTCATGATTACTGGTGAATTGATATTTGGTTTCAGTAATACGTTTATTCAGGCAGGGGTCGCCAGAGTCATTGCAGGAATCGGAGCTTCAACAATCGCAATCGTGTCGGCTCAGATCGTATCGCGGTGGTTTCGGGGGCGTGAGATTGGAACTGCAATGGGTATATACAACACTGCAATGCCGGTCGGTACAATCACCTGTTTTACAGCATTTGGACGGATCGGTGAGAGACTGGGATGGAGGATGCCAATTTTTATCACTTTGGCGGTAAGTGTGGCAGGGCTCATAGCATTTCTGGCAATGTATAGATCTGTTCCCGGAGGTCCTTCAGGAGTAATCCCTGAAAAGGGAAAGGGCAATACACGATTATTGTCGAGCTTCCTCGGGATTGGAATTCCGGTCTGGTCCATTGGACTGTGCTGGATGTGGTTTAATGCAGCAGTGATATCCTTTTCGACATTCGCACCCGATTATTTCGTCACACGAGGGTACAGTATTGGCAGTGCAGGAATTCTTGTAAGCCTCCTTATGTGGGGTTCTCTCATTTTGAGCCCGATCATTGGACGTTTGGTTGACAGATTTGGGAACAACGAAGTTTTCATTGGTCTGGGAGGGATTCTATTGACGATCTCTCTTTTTCTCGTCATCAGAGTAGAGACCGTTCTGTTGCCAATGGTATTGATGTCTTTTGCAGTAGCATTTGTTCCTGCCCCTGTCTTTGCATTCCCATCGAAACTCTTAAGGCCGGAGAATTTAGGCCTGGTATTCGGGATTTATTTTATGATGTCGAGCCTCGGGATGTTTTTCGGTCCCTACCTGGCAGGTTTCGTAAAGGACAGCACAGGTAATTATGGTGCAAGTTTTATTTCTTTATCATTTCTCGCACTCCTTATCACCTTCACTGTAATTGTGTTAAGAATAATGCTGAAGAGAAAAACTGCTTAACAGACCATTCAGCTTTTTCTCACTATCTGCTTTAAAAGATCGTTGAATATGAAATGATGGAATGGAAAAAGAATATACCAATAGATCCTTCCAAGAAGACGATGGGTGTGAAAGTAAGGTGCAACGGAGAGCCTATTTCGATTCCCTTCTTTGGTGATGGTAAAATCGAGCCAGGCTTTTCCGGGCATCTTCATTTCAGCTCGTAAAAGCAGTCGTTTATTGAGCTTGATGTCCTCAATACGCCAGAAATCAATAACATCGTTAATTTTTAAACTTTTCCGACTCCTCCTTCCACGCGCTGTTCCTACGCCGCGAACTATTTTATCAATCATTCCGCGAATACTCCACATCCAGTTGCTCTTAAACCATCCCTCCTTTCCGCCGATGTTACATATCGATTGGAATAGGGACGACGGGTCTTTATCGGTCAAGAGTGAGTACTTCGTAGTGTAAGTTATGTCATCATCGATTTCATGAAGTCTCAGTTCGAGCTCATGTGCAGGCGGGTAGGCGCCTGACCATCGTGTACGCACATCGTCTCTCTCTTCACGCGACATTGCCGCGACAATCGCCTCCTTATAAGTCAGGAGCCTTATGGGAATGATTTCTTTTATTGTATTGTTCCTGCACACGACCTCGTTTTTCAATCCTTCCATAAGTGCTGCAGTAATTGGTGCAGGTACAGGCGTCAGGAGACCTGCAAAGTATGAGTATATTCGGATATGGGATATGAAAAATCGAAAATATAGTCTCCTTTTGTTCAGCATTTCGGCAAACATCTTTATCATCAACTGGTATGAAAGGATATCGGGTCCGCCAATATCAAAAGAGCTGCCCGAAGTTTGGGGAATCTCTAAAACACCGACAAGGTATTTGATAACATCCCTGATTGCAATGGGTTGACAGTTGTTTGTCGCCCAGCGCGGGATCGGAAGAATGGGAAGTCTTCGAACCAAATATTGAATTATTTCATATGAAGCACTGCCTGATCCGATGATTATCGCGGCTCTGAGTACGGTCACCGGAACGGTTCCACGTTTCAACTCCTCAGCAACTTTGATGCGACTGGCAAGGTGCAACGAGAGATTTGAAGTGATATCACCGAGCCCTCCAAGATAGATGATCCGCTTGATCCTTTTTTCTTTTGCAACTGCTCGGAAGTTTATGGCAGCTCTTATCTCAGCTGACATGAAGTCCTCAGGTCCTAAGAGCAGAGAGTGGATTAGGTAGTATAAAGTGTCGATACCGTCAAGGGCCCTTCTCAGGCTTGACATATCAAATGCATCTGCTACTACAACCTCTGCCCCGGGCCACATCGTCTCGTATTCGGAAGAGCGTGCTCGAAGCATGATTCTGACTTTGTATCCTCTTGCCAATAGTTCAGGTACGAGCCGCCCACCTATGTAGCCTGATGCACCGGTGACCAGTATTTTACCGATACTCTGTTGCGGTTTAGTCGGTAAGTCATGACAGAATAGGTCACTCTCTTTTTCCATATGAACAGATTTATTGCTACCCATAACATGATTGCTCATAGCTGCATAGTACAATAACTGAAAGAGGTATGTCGGTCAAGTATCAGGGGCACTATGATTTAATAAGAAGATAAGATAAAAATTGTCATTTTATTAAATTTGTTTGTTTTTATATTATCGATCATTACAATTAATAAAAATTAGCGTTGACGAATTAATCTTATAAGATTTATTTTATTAATAACAAATATTATAAATGGTTGAACATTCGAAAATTATCCATAAGGGGTTCGTGAGGTGACAGTTACGCTAAACGGGAAAGCTGTGTATGCCCGGGAGGATCAAACAATACTGGAAGTTGCAAGAGAGAACGGTGTGTACATCCCCACTCTCTGTTATCACCGAGAACTATCCGGGATGAGCATTTGCAGGGTCTGTAACGTGGAGGTGAAAAACCTCGAAAGACTGCAACCGGCATGTGTTACAAGGGTTAGAGTAGATATGGAAATTGAAACCAATTCGCCCAGGGTGCTGCAGTCCAGAAAGACTAATATTAAATTGATACTTGCAAATCATGCGGATAACTGTCTTGTATGTGATGCTGCGAATCTCTGTGAATTGAGGAAAGTGGCTGCAGAAGCTGGCATTGCAAACAGCTACTTCATTAAGAGCAGAACCCCTCGCATGATCGATCACTGTCATCCCTATATTCAGCGTGACCTCTCCAAGTGCATTCTCTGCCGGCGCTGCGTGCGGGCATGCAGGGAATTGGCACAGCAGGACATGTGGACTGTTGCACATCGTGGACATGATACACTCATTGTTGTGAATGATGATGCAGACTTCGACAAATCGTACTGCAAGGACTGTACTATCTGCGCAGATGTTT
>JABAOF010024395.1_pt1 | contig 18957 bp, 13 predicted proteins | sample 7062171 | NCBI WGS metagenome assembly JABAOF01 (sample SAMN14538628, study PRJNA623070) | marine sediment metagenome | biome: marine biome [ENVO:00000428]; feature: marine pelagic biome [ENVO:01000023]; material: deep marine sediment [ENVO:00002113] | place: India: Gulf of Khambhat ...
TGGCATGGCATGAGATCTGGCTCAATAGACACTTCCTTAATAGACAAATCCTCACCTCTGAGATGGACCACACGAAGATGAGAGATATACCGTAATCGCACTCGGCCATTTGGAAGTCGGAGGATCCGGGGATCGCTTGTGTCAACACTACCAGGTTTAAAGCTGTCCACAACCCACTCCATCGTTCCTGAACACCAGTCAAGCCGTGGTGAAACCAAAGCATCTGACTCCTCAACCAAAGGCGCTTCCGCCACTCGCACCAGAAGAATGATGTCATCACGATAACATGCGACTCCGGGATTAAATGTACCCAGGATCGAATATCCGGAACGCGACGAATTTAAATCTTCTGGGCGTAGAATAACACTGTCGTGCAAGACGGGTACGGTCATGAAACTACCTCAATGATGGTTCCTTCATATGGCCGAAGATATAGGTTGGATAAAGACACCCTCTCAGTGCGATCGAGGAAGGTTGAGATGGCGATTTCAGCATCCGCATTGTAAGGGACAGCCATAGTACAGAATTGATCTGTGAAATTTAGGGCGATGAGTCGAGAACCTTCAGTGTGTTCTCGAGCGTAGACATAACAACACTTATGGCCTACGTCCAATGAGCGATATGTGCCCTCAAAAAGTGCAGGCGTGTTTCGCCGATACATGAGAAGCTGACGATAGAGATTGAGCATCGAAGTAGCGTCCTCGCTTTGCCTCTCAACGTTGCGTCTCAGGTAATCCTCTCCGACAGGAAGCCAAGGCTCAACGGTCGAGAAATCCGCAAATGGTTTCGTATTCCACTGCATGGGTGTTCGACCCGTGTCTCGAGTCCGATGCAAACCAAGGCGAAAACCCTGAGGATCCTGCATGTTCTCAGGTGTTATCACACCGTTGATCATCCCCAATTCATCACCATAATAGAGCGTTGGTGTGCCTCGCAGCGTGAGCAAGAGCATTGCTGCTACACGCGCCTGTGGGGTACCAAGACGTGAAGCTAATCGATCTGTATCGTGACTACCCAACACATAGTTCGGCCAGCCAAAGTGTGGAAGCGCAGCTTCCATCTCATCAACCGAGTATTGAAATGCCACAGCATCCCAAGGTAAACTCATTAACCGAAAATTAAACGGCAGATGCAATTCATCACCATTTCGCCCGTAATACATGATCCATCGAGGAAGTTCGTACCACACCTCACCAATGAGACAACGATCAGAATATTGATCAGCTAACTCACGGAACTCGCGCAGGATCTCGTGAACTTGATCTAAATCTTTATTGTATTTATGCATGAGACGCCAATAAGCATCAGAGTCAGGTAGATCGATATCTGAGCGACGATTTAATGGGTTATCTCGCAGATCTGGATCTTTGAGAATCATCCCGATCACATCCATTCTGAAGCCATCCACACCTCTATCCATCCAGAAGCGAAGGACATCGAAAAAAGCTTCTTTGACCTCCAGTTCCCGCCAATTAAGCTCTGGCTGCTCTTTGAGAAATTGGTGTAGATAGTATTGACCGGTCTTTTCATCCAGTGTCCATGCAGGACCCCCAAAGAGACTCCCCCAATTATTCGGAGGGGAACCGTCTGGTTTCGGATCACGCCAGATATACCAATTACGCTTTGAATTCGTGCGACTGGACCGCGATTCCACAAACCATGGATGTTGGTCGGAGGAGTGATTCGGGACATAATCGATGATGATCTTCATCCCCCTTTTGTGAACCTCATCGACAAGACGATCGAATGTTGACAGATCGCCAAACAACGGATCCACATCGACATAATCGGCGACATCGTAGCCAAAATCCGCCATTGGAGACGGATAAAAAGGGCTCAACCAGATAGCATCGATCCCCAAGGAGGATAACGTTCCTTCTGTACTTTGCTGAGCGATTCCATCGTTGAGGTAATCAAGATTGGTAATAATGCCTTCCAAGTCTCCAATTCCATTACCTGATGTGTCTTTAAAACTCCGAGGGTAGATTTGGTAGATCACCCCAGTTTGCCACCAATGCAGGTCACCTGCATTCTTTTCTCTTTTCATAACGTTCCAGCCATATCAATCAGTGAATTCGCGGTCTTTAAAATTTTCACTATCCTTAGAATTCTCAATGTCCTTTAATCCTTCCTCAACAGCGAGAATCCCAATCAACGCCAGCCACGAAATTAGGAGCACAACCAAGGGCAAGGTCGTAAGTCCGCACAAAATAATTAATACAATGGAGAAGGCAACGATGGACAAGCCAAATCCAGGATTCTTGAGCAGGAATATGAAACTGTTCCGATAGGTGGTCACCAGTCGACGATCTGTCTGAATGAGCCAAAATGGCCAATAGAAAAAATTGGCTCCTACCCACGTCAAAGCTATACATCCCCAGGCAACACGCAGTACACTCCAAATTGTGCCGAACATATCCTGATATGCAATGAAATTAACCACCATCACGCCGATCACAACGATGTTCACAAAACCCCATGTCAATCCTGGTAGAAACATCCTTTGCAGGTCAAATAAAATCGGACGCAATTCGAGATACTCTTTATCCACAACCTTTTGAGCGACGACATACATTGTAGCTGTCGCCACCGGTGCAGTAATAATGGGGAGCTGGAGAACAAACCAGGCCAAGTTGAAGAGCATTAAAATGAAAACCTCATCATACCAATGCCCGATAGCACGTCCCACTATTTTTAGCGCCTTGACCATGTTTATCCTGAACATCTATCCCTTAGGTGGATCTTGTATTTATAGGATCGACACCTACATGGAACCAAAAGAGTCTTACTCCGAATTTCTAACTTGCCTTAAAGGTTCACACACAAACACATCACGAAACCAATGGCAATCAAAAAACATCATCGTAAGGACGATAACCAATCACCCTTCAATTTGCATTTTTTAACCTTCCCTTGAATCCACTATCCCCTCATACTAATCTGATCAAGCCATTACCTATTCAAGATATAGGTTCCACCACCTTCGACTTGAAAGCATAATGCGATTCCACAATTTTCTACAGAAATCGTCCTGCCTTCCGAGTCAAGCACCTCCCTAATCCCTAGCGCGACGATAGGCGAGAAGGTCCCGGTTGCTCCAGCGAAGGTAATGGTCAATTCTTCAATCTCGACAACGGGATAACCACTGTAAAGAACAACTCCTGGAGCGATTTCCAGAACAGATTGGGCAGCCATTGCAGGAGCCATCCCAGCGCCATAGATCTCTTGTCCGATGATGCCGCTTAAATCCCATCCGTCCCGCAGATCTTCCAATGGAATGTAAAGCGTCAGATCGTTTTCGGTGACAGATTCATAGGCAGATGGATGTTCCGTTGCTGCACCTTCTGGCATCAGCGGCGGTAACGATCCGGGGATGGTGAGCAACGTGTGTTTTACAAATTCGGCGACGAGCTTTTCGACACTTGGATCCAATACTCCGTGAAGACGTTGAAGGGTCTCAATGAGGTAAATCCAGGCTTCGTACTGCTCCTTCGGCGTGATGACAGCGCTTTTTTGAGTCGGATTCAGACCAAAGAAGGTTCGTCCGCTCGCTGCTGACCACATCACACCTCGTGGCCTATCATCAAAATCTATTCCTCCCATCCATCCATAATCGCATTCCCAGATCCAGGAGAGGCGCATCAAATTCGCCACTGCCTGGTTGATAATTTTGAGATAGTTTGGGTTTGGCTCCATTTGGTACATTCGAGCAGCCGCCGCCGCGGTTAGCGCGGTCATATGCGTCTCGTAGGAAAAGAAAAATCCATATCCCTCGAGCGCATCTAAGGCAGCGCGTGCCTCGTCTAGGTAATTTTCTTTGCCGGTTATTTCATGAAGAAGCAGCATAAAATAGGCGTAGCCACCACCTGCGTCCGGTTCCCGCTCGACACCCTGCCACGTGTTGAAGGTATAAAAGCGTGGAAAGCTGTAGCCCACTGTGTGGGCAAATTCGATCCACGTCTCACCGGATCGTAGTGCAAGGTCGCGCAGTTCTTCGTCATCAGGTTCCCACAGGACAAGTTCTGCTACTTTAAGGGCGTGGCCTAGTTCATACCACACATCGCCACGAGATTGGGGGCCTGTCATGGACAGGGGACCACTGTTCTGGAACATGCCCGAGGGACCAAAATCAGGATTGAAAAAATCTACGATGCTCGCCCTTAACTCGGTGAAGTAATCGGGCACTACCCCGAAACGATCCCGGAAGCGAGCCAGTGCAGAATAGACATCCAATTGGGATATAGCCTCGGCTGATTGACGAGTATCGCTCACATAAGCGCGTAGGTAACGCTTGCCGTCTATCGTTACCCAATTTTTCTCTTCGATCAGATCCCGTATAGTGGCTTTATGAATTGCAGTCGGTCCACCCGGCACACCTACACCGTTCCACTCGTAAAAACCAAACCAATCCGTCAAAGGGTCATCGGGAACAGCGATCAAGTCATAGATATCGCTGAGGTTATGCAGATAGCGAGAGAAGATTGCATTTTCGTCGTTCGGTTCCCCTGGCAATAGATAGAGATAGCTATCGTAAACAGGAATGGTAACCCCTTCAGGTTGATTTTTTAGATCGCTTGTGGAGAAGTCGTGCCCCAATCGTTGCTGGATCCGGCGAGGTGTGGCGGAGGGCTTATAGCGTGCTGCAGACATGAAGGGGTTGAGAGCGGTTAGATCTACCCAGTAGAAGAGCGTGCTATTAATCGCTGCGCTGTAACCGTATAGTTGGGGAGCAGCCATTGGCGCACGGTTTGCGTAGGCCTTTAGCTGCCCGCTCACTTCTAAGCCTGAGGTCCGATCAATGAATTGAAGTTCGGGTTCAGGATCAACAGGAGGAGGAATGTCATCCCGGATGATCTCCATTCGCCAACGAATTAAGCCAGGATGGAACGGGTAGACAAAGAACGTGATCTGGAAATCGGCACCCCATCCACTATGACCCGTCAGGATGATGCGTTCACCGTGTGTCAACTCCAGCTTTTCTACATTTGATACCTCTCCCAGCATATTGAGTACATTACCACCTGGCAAAGTCAATGCCAACGCTATATTGTTATTGTTGGGGTAAATGAGGAATCGGTTCCCTGAATACTCCACACGATACGAACCGGTCTGAAATCCAAGCGCGCCATCCAGAAAATGCGTTTGGTCACTCTCGGCACGAGGGATGAGGGGCATAGGCAAACGTCGGTACCGTTGTGGTTCTACTACGGCTGGAAAAAAAACATCTGTTTCGATCGCCTGTGCATCTCCTGATCGCACAACCTGAGTCGACAACTCGGTGCTAGGAGTTGGGCTTCGAGTACAAGCCATGAGTAGCGTGCAAATAAAGACCAGGGATCGACTATGGTGGACCTTCATCAATATGAATGACTCAACTGGCTAAGTCAAGATGGCTGAGAGTGATATCTATCAATGACCGTATAGGGTGAAGGAAACAAAATTCTTGGTTCTCACAAAGCACGGGATCATCTATCGACCAGAGTGTTGAATATTTTTCCGGCAAACAAGGTTATGTGTCCGCAACGGTATGAACAAAGCTCGTCGAAAACTGCCCTGCGTTTTGATCTCCATTATCCTTTCAATCCGCTATAGCTCACTCCTTCGATGTAGTAACGGCTGAAGAAGAAGAACATCGTCAAAGGCACAACGGCATTGATCATCGCGCCCACAAGGGTCAGATTCCATGCCGCTTTGTATTGTTGTTGGAAGACGCTCAACGCCACATTGAGCACCCACATGTCTGGCGTGTTTAGATACAATAACGGATCTAAGAAAGCGTTCCACATACCCTGGAACTGGAGGATGAAAAGTGTAAGAAGCGCCGGGCGTGCCAGGGGTAGGACAACATCTTTATAGATCTGAAAGAATGAAGCGCCATCAATGAAGGCCGCCTCTTCTAAGTCACGCGGCACGGCTTTGAGGAATTGGGTCAGCATAAAAATACCAAAGGCATCCACCACGCTGGGGATGATCAGGCTGTAAGCGGTGTTCACCCACCTCAACTTTGCGATAACGACATATTTCGGGATCAGCGTCAGAGCACCGGGGATCATCATCGATAGCAACATGAAAGTAAAGATCAGCTCACGTCCAGGGAAACGTAAGCGAGAAAACGCATAGGCCGCCATCGAGCAAAAGATCAGCATCGCGAACGCCCGGATGACCGAGAGTAATCCGATGTTGAAGAGCCAGCGAAAGAAACGACCACCGCCAGCAGTCACTGCCAACCATTCGAAAAGCAAGGTCACCAACGCACCAACAAGCAAGGCACCGGCCATCGCCAGGATCACCCTTCTCCAATCTGGTCGGGACATGGAAAGGATCCCTACCCCGACGAGAGCAAAGAAAGTGATTGAAATCCCGACGGTCCCCTTCAAGACAATGTGTGCATCAAATCGCCAGCCGAGGTAGGCAGCGCTTGCCAGACCAGCTCCGATCGCTAATACCAAACTTACCGGTAATCCAATGGCGCGTGGAAGGCCTTTTCCCTTCTCCTCACTCGTCAAACCGGTGAATAGAAAGGTACCAAAGAAAGCGAAGAGACCGGTCATTAAGCCGAGAGAGGTCGCGCCTTCAGGGCGGGGTAAACCACCAAAATCCGTATTCCAGAGCTTGGCCCAGTTCTCCACCAACCATTCTTTGGGAAAGAAGGTTGGTGGCCAAGCGATGATCTCGGCGTCCGTCTTGAAGGTTCCCATAAAAGCTAAAATGAACGGCGTGATCATAACGACGCCTATGGCGATCAGCAAGAGATAGAGGAGGGTTCGACCGAGTCTTTTCCTGGCGACGGGAAAGGTTGTGTCTAAAAAATTCCTGGGTTTTGCAGTTTGGGTTGTTGTGGCCATGGCTAGCTCCCCTAATACTGCTCGGTTCCGCGTTCAATGTAGCGACGCTGGATGAAGGTAAAGACAAAGATGATGGCAGCTAGGATAAAAGCCATCGCACCAGCAAATCCCATACGCGGAGGACCACTGGTCCCCAAGGCTTCAGCGTAGATCAGATAGACCGGGGTGAGCGTCGTATTGAGAGGACCACCAGCGGTGAGGATTTTAATTTGATCGAAGACCTGCCAGGTTCCGATAGTGCCCAAAACAACGATTAATAAGATCACGGGACGAAGCATCGGAACGGTGATGCGGAAAAATTGTTGTCGATTGTTGGCGCCATCGATTGAAGATGCCTCATAAAGACTGGGAGGAATATCCTGTAGCGCGGCTAAGAACATAATCATAAAGGTCGGCACGGTGGTAAAGATGTTCTGGAACATGATCGCCATCCAGGTTATGCTCGGACCGCGCAGATACCATAGTTCACTCGAGATTTCCCCACCAAACGCACCGACGATGAGTTGGATCAGCCCTCTTGGATCATTGAGCCACTCGATGGCACCCCATTCGGCACCGACTGCCGCCCAGGTCTTGGTCAAACCGAAATTCAGGTAGCCTGTCTTTAAGTAGAGCCACCAGAAGATCATGCTGATGACAACCGAAGAGGTGACGCTCGGTGCGTAATAAATGGTGCGAAAGAATTGACTGCCTCGCACTTTCGTATTGATCAGGACCGCCAAGATTAAAGCTAAGGTGGTTTGCGTCGGTACGACGACAGCCACGTACCAGAGCGCGTTCACTAGGGATTGAATGAACTTGCGATCACCGAGGGCTTTGACGTAATTCTCAAGACCAATCCAAGTAGGTGGCCAAGTGAAGAGATTGAATTCGGTGAAACTGACATACACGGCAAAGAGCAGTACGCCAATAGTAAAGATGATTGTGACCGTCAAGTAAGGCGCGAGGAACAGGTAGGCGGTCATCGCTTCATCACGTGCTCGAAGGCTACTGAAAATGCCACGCCGCGTAGGAGTAGCACTTGCCATATGTCACCTCCTTGGGAAAGCGCAATATGAAATGTACAGCCCCTTAGCGTGCGAATGGAGGATCACATTGCGTCACATGGCGTGTCAACCCCCAACCCCTCAAGTTTGAGCTTGAGGGGTTGGGGTAAGAAGGTACAGTGCAAGTTACTCTGATAGGATCTCCTGGATTTCCTGTTGGGCTTGAGCGAATGCTTCGTCCACCGTCTGTTCACCAAGGTAGACGCGATTGAGAGCCTGGCTAACCGCATCGTTGACCCTTCCAGTGTTCGGCCCCCAGTAAGCAACTCGCGTCAGGCTAAACGTGCCACCAACCGCAATGGCACCATCGTTCGGGTCTACTACCAGACCAAGCTGGTCGGGATGCGTGCTATAGGCAAAGCCGGTCTCAACGATCTCGGCTTGGTTCAAACGGCTGGTGACGAAGATGGCGAACGCAGCCGATGCTCGAGGATACTTGGTGGCAGCGTTGACACCGATGCCATTGGTGAAGATCACATCGGCTTTGCCCTCCGGCCCGGTCGGCAGCGGGACAGCCTTCCAATCGACATCGGGGTAGCTTTGACGCATGTAGTTGACCATCCAGCCACCCTCATAGGTCATCCCTACGAGTTCCTTGCCGATGGCTTCACCACACCAACCGGCGCCGACATCGCCAGAGGTGACCAAGGCACCACTCTGGTACATTTCAAGCACGTACGTAGCGGCTTCCTTGACCTCGGGAGTATCGACCATGGCAGTTGTGAAGTCATCGCTCGCATAGGCGCCGCCATTGCCGAAAGCCCATGGTGCGAAACGTGCCCAGTCAGCGTTCTGGCAAAAACCTCCGTAATCGGTGTTGGCATCGATCGCCTCGGCTGCAGCTTTCAGATCATCCCAGGTCCAATCCTCCGTTGGCACATCGATCCCAGCAGCCTCGAACGCCGCGGGGAGATACACCAAACCGAGCGTTCCCCAGTCCTTGGGTAGCGCGTAGGTCTTGCCTTCGAGCGTGAAGATCGAAAGCAAAGCCGGAATGAAGTCTCCTCGACCCGTGCCAGCCTCTGCCATGTAGGAATCGAGCGGAATGAGCTGGCCCGTCGGACCGAATGCGGTCATGAGTTGGTCATCGACATAGAAGACGTCTGGAGCTGTACCTCCAGCCATGGCGGCTTTGATCTTGGTCTGGAAGTCAGCCGGGATGGGCTGGAAGTCGACTGTCACGTCGGGGTAAAACTCATTGAAGCGAACGATGGAATCACGATAGATCTGCTGTTCCGTCTCGTCGCCCCATCCCGAGAAAACGATCGTGGCATCTGGCTCGACATCCAAGACGGTCAATCCAAGAAGACCAGCGCCTACCTCGGCACCCTCTCCAGTCAGAAACTCCGCGGCCTCTTCTTGAGCCTGGGCGAAGGCGTCCTCAACGGACTGTTCACCCAGATACACTCGATTGAGAGCTTGGCTGACGGCATCGTTTACTTTTCCTGTGTTGGGTCCCCAATAGGCCACTCGCGTGAGGTCAAACATGCCGCCTTGAGCGATCGCGGCGTCATTGGGATCCACAACGAGATCCAACTGATCAGGGTGCGTACTGTAGGCGAAGCCAGTCTTGACGATCTCGGCCTGGTTATCGCGACCGGTGACGAACATGGTGAAGGCAGCCGCCGCGCGTGGGTACTTGGTTGCGGCGTTGACTCCGATGCCATTGGTGAAGATCACATCGGCTTTTCCAAGCGGGCCGGTGGGAAGTGGGACGGCTTTCCAATCGACCTCAGGGTAGCTCTGGCGCATGAAGTTAACCATCCACCCGCCCTCGTAGGTCATACCCACAAGCTCTTTACCGATGGCTTCACCGCACCAACCAGCGCCTACATCGGACGCGGTTACGATCAAACCTTGGGCGTACATATCCGTCACGTACAGAGCCGCACCGCGTACCTCAGGGCTATCGAGCAGCGGGGCTGCAAAGTCGTCAGTTGCATAAGCACCGCCATTTCCGAAGGCCCAANNGCGCCCAGTCAGCGTTCTGACAGAACCCACCATAATCGGTGTTGGCGCTGATCGCCTCCGCAGCTTCCCTCAGATCATCCCAGATCCAGTCGGCCGTAGGCTCATCGATCCCTGCCTGCTCAAATACATCCGGGATATACACGAGACCCAGTGTCCCCCAGTCCTTTGGCAAGGCATAAGTTTGACCTTGAAGTGTAAAGATCGAGAGCAGAGCGGGGATGAAGTCTGCACGGCTGACATCGGCTTCGGCCATGAAGGAATCCAACGGCAAAAGCTGGCCCGTTGGACCGAAGGCGGTCATCAGTTGATCATCGACGTAGAAGACATCCGGGGCCGTACCACCCGCCATGGCTGCCTTGATTTTGGTCTGAAAGTCAGCCGGGATGGGCTGGAAATCGACCGTCACATCCGGATAGACTTCGTTGAAGCGCACAATCGAGTCGCGGTATATTTGCTGCTCGGTCTCATCACCCCAGCCGGAGAAGACGATTGTGGCACCCTCCTCGACAGCGATCACGCCCGGGGGAAGTTCTTCAACCTCCTCTGGCGGTTCTGTAGGCTCGACGACTTCCGGCGTTTCGGTTGCTCTCGCACAGGCGCTCATGACCATGCTGATGATCAAGAGCAATCCTAAGATCGACATTAGATTGAAGCGTTTCTTCTTCATTGAAAGATTTCTCCTCCATTTCTTTCATATCAACGACGCCAGATATATGTGCGCGATTAACGATATTTCAGGGACTTCCACCTCCTTTCCCGTTCAACCGCACGCATCCCGTTTTGACCAGTTCTTGATATGGTATACTTCCGCGCTGGCCCAGGGGTGCGTGAGTGTCGCTGGGCTTCACTCTGGAGCTATGCATCGTCTGTTCGAAGTCTGTGCATGGCTCCCTTCCTTCATGAAAGTCAGCAAAGAACGTCCTTTTGGTGTGAATGTGATCGAGGACGAAGTTCACACCCCATCGATGATTCGTTAAATCCTGACGACTAATTCCCACCTCCACCTCGGCGTATTTTTTTCCAAGGGTCTACTCTTCATTACATCCACAAGATTGACGGATGATCAGTTGGGTCTCCACTCGAACCCATGAATTGACCTTAACTGATCCCTCCATTTTTTCAAGTAATAAACGTCCAGCCACCCTCCCCATTTCAACTGTAGGTATATTCACTGTTGTAAGTGGAGGATCGGCATAGGACGCCCAAGAGATGTCATCGAAACCGACAACGGCTAGATCATCAGGAATTCGGCGGCCCATTCGACGCGCAGCGCGCATGGCACCTATCGCCATGGCGTCATTTACCGCAACAATTCCCTCTGTATTAGGACACTCCTCCAATGCACGTTCAGTAGCCTCCAGGCCGGTTTCGATTGTCGTATCTCCTACCTCAACAACATGGGGTTCCAAATCGGCTTCACGCATAGCCGAAAGGTATCCTGCAGTACGTTCATTACTGCTGGCCCATCCAATGGGACCACGAAGGAGTGCAATTTCCTGATGATGATGAACTTCTATCAAGTGTTTCGTCGAAGTCCGACAGCCCTCCTGATTTTGTGGTTGTACAGAAGTAAAAGAAGACTCGCGTAGGGTGTTATCTACCAGTACGGTTGTCAGCCCCAAATTGGAGGCAGCTAAAATGAATTTGGGCGAGATATCTGGACCGGCCATGACCATGGCGTCAGCTCGTTGTTCCTGCAGGATTCGCAAATTCGCTGGACCTGCTGCAAGCTGCGAATCGTCCAGGGTGACGAGCACAACATTATATCCATCACCCTTCAACGCTTCATCCANNCCCTTCAACGCTTCTTCCAATCCATGCATGATGAAGGGGTAAAAAGGATCTTCTGTGGTCGAGAATTGCCGGTGATGTACGACAAATAAAACGGTGTTTGTGCGTGAAGTAACCAAGCTGCGCGCGGCCAGGTTCGGCTGATACTGGAGCTCTTGTGCAAGCGCCAGTACCCGCTCTCGTGTCTCAGGACTAACACCCGGCTTGTCGTTCAAGGCTCGGGATACGGTGGCAATTGAGACGCTAAGCCGGTCAGCCATTTCCCGAAGATTTGCCATTTAGATTTATCTGAATTTATGAGGAACGTAAACGCTTACGAAAATATTACGGTATCTTGAGGGCTTTGTCAAATGATCGGGTTCGTGGTCACGAGCTACTCACGTCGTAGGTCGATCACTTTCCATTCCCCACGATGACAGAAGCTGAAGGACAGGCGGTTCCAGTGGGAAGGCAATCGCGGGGTTACTGTGTGATCGTCGCTTGTTAACTGCAGTCCGGCAAATCCAAAGACCAGCGCCTGCCACAAACCGCCGGCAGATGCGGCGTGGATTCCATCTCCAGCATTTCCACGTATGTCCTGAAGGTCGGCCCGCGCAGCATGCATGAAGTGCTCGTAGGCGAGATCAGGACATTCAAGTTCACAAGCAGCCCAAGCATGGATCGCGGGGCTAAGCGATGAGCCGTAGCTGTGATCCGTACGTGGGGTGTAGTAATCCCAATTCGCTTGCCAGGTTTTATGGTCGAACTGATCGCGCAAGAGACAAAGCAGCATGATCACATCCGCCTGTTTGAGGACTTGATACTGATTGGCACCTCCGATGCGCAGCAAGCTCTGCATTGATGTCGTCCGATCCTTATACCGATCCCACTCAACATCAGGTAATTGAAAGAAGCCATCGAACTGCTCGATCATGCCAGTTGATGGATCGTGATTGAACTTCAGTCTTGCGGCCATGTCCTGCCATAAGGTCAACGTTTCAGCCGTGATCCCAAGACTGCGATCGAGAGCGACCGCATCCGCTGGAGCATTGAGATGGAGCCACTCCCGAAGTTCGATCGCCTTTTCCAGGTGCCATCTCACCATGCCATTGGTAAATGCGTTGTTGTCAACATGGTGGTGGTATTCGTCAGGACCGATCACCTGATTCAGGGCATAACCGTCATTGAGGGGTTCGACGCGATTCCCCCAAAATATCGCCGTCTCAAGAATGACAGGAACTCCAATATTACGCATGAATTCATCATCACCTGTCACGTGCCAATATTGCCAAATGGCGTAAGCAATATCCGCTGTGATATGGATCTGGATATCCCCGGTCCAGATTCTTATTTTCTTAGAGGGATCCCTCGAATCTGTAACCCAACGCGGCGTTACCTCATCGCCAGTTTCAGCGCTCTCCCATGCGTACTGCGCACCAGCGAAACCACTCTTGGCTGCTTTCCGACGTGCGCCCTGAAGGGTGTGCCACCGATACATCAGCATGTTGCGCGCTAGACTGGGCTGTGTGTAGGTGAAAAAGGGAAGGACGAAGATCTCGTTATCCCAAAAGACATGACCGCGATAGCCAAAGCCACTGAGAGTCTTGGCACCAATGCTTACCCGCTCGTCGTCCGAAGAGGCGGCAATACGCAGCTGGAAAAGCGCATGGCGGATCGCCAACTGCGCTTCATCGTCGCCTTCAAGAATTACGTCGCTTCTCCTCCAGAATTCTCGCCAAGCGGCTTTGTTTTCATCAAAAAGAACTTCATATCCGAGTTTTGTCGATTCAAGAAGCTTCGATTGTGAAGCTGAAAGCGGATCGCAAACATCACGCGAGGTAAACACCGACACAAACTTGTCTACGGTGAATGAACCACCTTCCTCCAATTCCGTACGTAAACACATGCCAGGATTACCGGGATCATCCCACCCTTCGATGTTCACATCTTCTCGGTTCGTCGTCAATTTGGCGCTCATCGCCAGCGTTTTCAGCGTTGATCGAGTAGCAACCTCAAGCGAAGCCATCTGATGACTTGATCCCTGCGAGATGAGATCCCAATGAGGGTAGCCCCAATTATCAACATGACCATTCAAAGTGGCTCGAATCTCGACCGTAGCCGGACCATCCAGAGCCTGGACCTGAATCCGAAGGACCATCAGATGGGAATTCGCCAGGCTGGCGAAGCGCTCAAATTTCAATTCAAACCGCTGTCCTTCACCAGCTGGAATCCACCGGAGCCTCCTCCGAAGGACACCAGATCGTAAATCCAAGTAGCGGGCATAATCCTCTACGGTGCCTCGATCCATGGAAAAACGATGATCGTTAATCCATACCTCAAGCGCAGTCCAATCCGGGGCATTGGCCAACTCAGTGAAACCAATCTCCACATCAGCCCAGATGCCATGTACAAAAGTTCCCTGACAATCGTTCTCGAATCGCTCCTCAAAAGTGCCCCTTGTTCCCAAATAGCCATTTCCATGTGTGAGGATCGTTTCAAGGTGATTTTGACGGGCGGGCTCAAATGCAGCCTCAATGACTCTCCATGTCGCCGCTCGTGTCAGATCAGCTGCAGTAACACCTTCAAGGTTCGGCATGACTTTGTCCGCCTCACCAACCCGCTCTGCAGGTCCTATACCGAGCGTCACCATGCCGGCTGCTTGTGCCGCTTGGATGCCAGCAGCGGCGTCCTCGATCACCAAACATCTTGCCGGTGGGACCTTCAATAACCGCGCCGTGTATAAGAATAGATCTGGGGCAGGCTTCTGTCGCTCGATGCTGCTTCCATCTGCACAGCCATCGAGTTGAGATTCAATTCCCAGACGTGAGATGACATCGGGAGCGTTGCGGCTCGCCGAAGCGATAGCCACCTTGAGATCCATCGCGCGCAACTCTGCCAGTAAAGTGGCAACCCCTGGCAGCAGATCATCCGGCGTCAATTCAGCAATCATCTCTTGATAGTAACGGTTTTTTCGTGCCATCCAATCATCGGCCAGCTCCTCGCTTATCTCTCGACCGGCGAGAAGTAAGCGGAGCGATTCCTGCCGAGAGACACCTCTCAGCTTCTCATTATCGGCACGGGAAAAAGGAATCCCTTCCTCGGAGGCTAACCGCTTCCAAGCCTGGAAATGATATTCTGCGGTCTCTGTGATGACCCCATCGAGGTCAAATATAACGGCTTCGATCATTCTTCCTGGCTTCGCTTCACTTACCAAGTGATTGAGTTGAATTCTTCTGCATTGGTCTCAGTCGAGAATAGACGCAGTACCTCACCAAGCAATGACCCCAGCTGAGAAAAAATCCCCCCACTGTCGAATGCCATCGAATTTATTGCGTCCCTGGTTCAGGAAAACCACCGAAGAAACATATGTGGATATTTAGCCACTACGCATCCTCAAACCTTTGGGATGCCTCTTTGAGACCTTCCGACCATTCTGATCGATCGAGGTCGGTATAAAGCTCGATGAGGTTTCCGTCCGGGTCTCTCAAATATACACTCCTGATTCCCCAATCGGGGAAACTTTGAGGACCAGCGATAAACTCGATTCCTTGACTTGTCAAATCCTCATACGTTGTGTCGACATCCTCTACCGAAACGATCAACGCGAGGCGGTCCTGGCACTCAGCTTCGAAGGGAAGGTCATCCGTCCCTAGGACCTCCGACATGCCCTGGCGCTTGAAGAGCGCCAGGGCAATCTCTTCATCTTCTTGTTCTGTAAACGACGCATAACTGTCATCCTCACTACCCCACGAAACGTTTAATCCCATCACGTCTCGGTAGAAGAGGAAACATTCTGCAAAATGGTTGACCAACAACCTCGGATGTTCAAAGTGCACGATGTACCTCCTTTTTGAACAACAAACTGGTCGATTCCTTCTCGCCCCCCTCCTATGCTCAACAAAACCATCTATCTGGCTGAATCTAGTGTTCTAAGACATCATAAAAAATGAATGTTGATCTTATTATGGCCGAAATATACCATCTTGCTAACTTGATTTTCAAGCCGATAACGGTTGTGCGACTTGACGATCTTCTTCTTCGAACGCCTCATTAGCGAGAGGAGGCTCTTATGTACTGCAAGCCTTATGTAACTCCCTTGGACCACAATTCTAGACTGGAAAGAACCAATAACGAAGGGATATCGTCGGACCCCAGGTTCAGTCAAGATCCCTGCGTATTATGACGAACAAGTGATTTATGGTCAGGGAAAATCGAGATTCGGGAGACTTTCAATTACATCCCCGAAGATTCTCAAAGGCAGTTATTCCACAGTACAGGTGCCATCCAATTCTTCGGTCCAAGTGACGCCTTGACCTTCCAAGACAATAAAAACGGGGGTTGGAGAAGTTCATCCTCAGCTCTGTCGTAGGACTTGCCCTGGTGTCCATGTCACGAAGCCCGTTTCACTCCGTTCGCAGCTGTTCAACAGAGGTCAAAGATTTTAAGATATTTGTCTGATCGATGATGTGGCACCCATCTGAGGAATCGTCGTCATAACGAAGAAAATCCATGAGGCCATACAATATTGAATGCTTAGTTAAGTGGGCGATGCGAGGGCTTTGGACAAATTCTTCTGCTGAGAACGGTAAGTGATCAACCAACCTGTCATCAAGAGCCAAACCAAACCGAGGGCGAGGACCAATTTTTCAGGGATTCGATTGAGTTGAGGCAGGCTGTAAGGTAATCCCATTGGGNNCATGAGGGCTAAGGGGAGGCCAAGGGGAAGGATGGCAAGCAGAAGTGACCTCAACCTGCTAGGCAGGACCTTATGTTTTGAAGCGCTGAAGCCGAGGAATAAAACGCCGAGAAGATAAATCAGTACACCAAGATCTACGATGAAGCTGAACCCTCGAACGACCTCCTCGCCTGGACTCCATAGCCGATAATCTGTACCGCGATAAAGAATGAAGATAGGTTGCCAGCCAGGACAAGCAACAAACCAAATAATGTCAAACGGTAACTCCAAGCCCCTGTACGGCCGCTACGCATTCCGATCTCACGAAATGACCGGGCCAGCTGAGGACCAATGACTAGTGTGGATACCGCTAACATATGGGGGATAAAACTTATTATGACTTCATCCAGATGAGGTCCGATTGTGGTGAAAGGTATGTCGCCTCTTTGGTACACACTGACATAGGCATTTGGTAGACCAACCAGCAAATTAGTACAAATCAACAACCAGAACCCGAGCTGCCAACTTCCTAAACGCAAGATGAAAGCGGCTACCAAGGCGGCAACGGTCATCATTCCGAAGTTTAGCGGTGACTTGATGCTTTGTGGGACAAACTCCTGCATCGGTTGCCATAAAACGATCACGAACGGTAAAACGGTTAGCAGCCCTTTAACGCGATCCTGGCGGGTGACTCTGTAAAGACCCCATGCAATCAGAAGCGGGACTATGACTTGAACGATGATTTCCCCGAGGATATTGGCCTGGCTTATCGCATCCCAAATCTTCGAAAGTGCTGCAAATACAGGTATAGCTAATCCCCAAAAGTAGGGATACCAACTGGCAGACCAGCGAGGCCAACCGCGACGCCATGCAATGATCAGAGCACCAAGGAGAACCAGGATTACGCCTACAGAAAGCCCGTCATATAGTGCTTTTGTAGTTGGATCCTCTGAGGGTAATAGATTCGCTGCGACGAGAATTTCTGGTAACCATAAAAGCGACCACAGAAGCAAGTGAGGAAAGCCGGCCAGGATGGCGTCACTCCAGGAACCTGTCGGATCCAATCCATTGGGAGTGAGCTCTTGCCTCCCCTGTGTACCATCTATCCTGATCGCTTGAGACATTTTTTTCTCCAATTTACTTAACTCGTACCAATGCTCTCGCAACAGATTGGCTGGGAAATCCGCCAGTTCACGAAATATTGAGATGATAAGGGGAAAAATTCCCCGAGCATGTGCAGCGGTGATGGTCAAGGCGAAGACTGCCCGCATTTCAGCACTAAAATCGTTGTGAAAGGTGGACGGGTAAAGTCTCAACAATACTGCGTAGAGGCGGGTGATGAGATCAAATTTTTTTATTCATCGCCTCCCTGGAAGCTAAGTCGATGGGCAGCAGTTGTTGCTAAAGATTTTATGCGAGTGGTCTCGGCGGTAAGGATACGCTTCCCTTTCCGCGTAAGCTTGTAGGTCTTGCGTCCCCGTTGGCCAACGCCGAATTCAGGTTCATCAATCCGTTTGATCCACCCCTTCTCCAACAGCCGCCTAATCACCCCATAAAGAGTTCCCGTGCTCAAGACCAAACGGCCATCGCTGAGCTTCTCAACTTCTTTCTTAATGGCATAACCATGTTTTGGTGCCGGTGCAATACTGAGCAGGACGAAGAATGTCGGCTCCGTGAGAGGCAATTGTTTTTGATTGGCAATATCCTTATTCATAAATCCACACTAGATATGTCGGCGCACGACATGTCATTTGACTACATATTATCGTTGAATACCCTCGCTGTCAATAGATCAATGATCAATGCCAAATCACATGGCTAGACGCCAATCCTCATACATCGTAGAAAACACAGTGGGATGAGGCTAAATCAGCAAGTTTCACCACACACACTGTGGGTTGTGAAACCTCCCTTTCCCGATCAAACCGTTCATGTGGAATGATAGAAACGTATGACCGCCATACAAGGCAGTTATTCGCTCATATAAATAGGAACAGAATCAGGATGAGTACGCTCTGTTCCTTGATTACATTTTGCTTCCGAGGATTGTTAAATTCCTTTTACCTGTTGTCCCGATGATTTCCGATCAGCTTCAGAATAATCTCCACTGGAAGGACATCCAATCGATCCACGACGATATCCGCTTCAGATAAGAGATGGGCTGGGTTCGTTGTTGTGACAGCAATACATTGCATACCGGCACTCTTCGCCGCACGTACCCCCGCGATGGCATCTTCAATGACGATGCATTTCTTGGGAGGGACGTCCATCAAACCTGCCGCCTTAATAAAAACATCGGGATTTGGCTTGCCTGGCATGTCATACCCGGAAACGATCGCCTCGAAGAAATCTCGGATCCTCAACTCATCCAACAATACATCTATATTAGCCTGGGGTGCAGAGGATGCGACTGCTTGATGAAACGCTTTATCCTGGATTTGACGAAGCCAATCCATCACACCGGGTAAAGGCGCAACCCGCCCACGAATAGCCTCGCGAAAATGTCCCTCCTTCCGCTCACTAACGTCATCGACGAAATCAGGATTCGGTTTCTGACCTATGACCTCTTCTAAGATACCTGCGTTGTTCATCCCAAAGGTAGCACGAAATTGTTCCCAACTGAAGTCGATCTTCAGATCTGCAAATACAT
>JABAOF010002636.1_pt1 | contig 18926 bp, 15 predicted proteins | sample 7062171 | NCBI WGS metagenome assembly JABAOF01 (sample SAMN14538628, study PRJNA623070) | marine sediment metagenome | biome: marine biome [ENVO:00000428]; feature: marine pelagic biome [ENVO:01000023]; material: deep marine sediment [ENVO:00002113] | place: India: Gulf of Khambhat ...
CATTGGGATTGGTGCTGGAATAGGTGTAATCCCAGGTTAAATAGGTGCTGCCGCTTCGCCAGCGCTTGATCTCGTCCAAAGCCCCATTGGTATAATATTTGGTTTGCGTCTCTTTTAACTTGCTGTTACTGCTGTTATAGACGATTTCCTTTTTGATATAATCGAGCATGTACTTACTGGTAAAGGTACCATTGGTTTCAAAATAATATTCCAGTGTCTTGTAGTTTTTCAGGGTTGTACCGGTGGTGCCGCCGTAGTACTTGATCTTTGTAGGTAACCCGTATTTTTTCACAGAAGAGCGTTCATACAAATACTCCTCGGTACTATTGGCATCTCCCTTGCGGGTATTCAGGGACTTTGAAAGCAGCGGCGCTTTAATGCTGCCCATGTTGATCCCCAGCACGATCCACTGGTTATAGGAAATTTCAAAGGGTTCCCACTGGGTCTCCTCCGCATAACTCCCGTCTGAAAATGATTTCTCTTTGATTAAACCGATTTTCCAGGGCGCAGCGGAACTATAGGCATGGTAGGTGGCATAGGTAGTATACAGGGGGCCATTAACCGTTACCGTCCCTTCGGGGGTGTTATAGTAAGCCGGGTAGGTATAGGTCCAGGTTTTAAAGGCGCCGCCAGGTTCAAATTGAATCCGTTTCTGTTTCACCACGCGGGTTTGCAATGAATAAACCTGGTAATAAAAGGTATGATCTTCATAATCATATTCCATGCGGCCGCCGTAGGAGGTATTCACCGCCTTTAACTTCCATTGGGACGACTGCCCGTTTTCGTATTCATAGGTCACGGCAGGGATTTCCGGCGGTTCAAAACGGCTTAACCTGTGGTAACCGCCGCTGAAGGTATCCACGGTATAATAGTAATAAACCGTGGAACCGGTGGTATTTTTTACGCTGATGCGGGTCAGTTTATTGCTGCTGGTGGTAAAATCCACCACCCGGTTCATACTGTCGGTGATTCGATCGATATTGGGAGAACTGGTGCCGTCATAGGTAATATCGAAATAATGACCGTAGGAATTTTCGATCCGGGTCACCACCCGCACCTGTTCCTGGCTGCCGCCGTAATTCAAGGTAGCTGTCCGGCCAAAGGTCCATACGGTGCCGTCTTTAAAGTAGAGTTTGAAATTACTCTTATCATACGTTAAAAAATCCCGGGTCACATAATCCGAACCGTTGGCATTGGGGTAAGCGGTTTCCCAGCGGCCGTCGGGAAATTCGATCACCGGCTCGGTGGAAGAGTAGTAGTGGACTCTCCCCATATGGATGGACCAACCGATTCCCACGTATGAGTACGATTCCTGCTGGATGGACCAGGCACTGCCGGCCAGGCGGTCCCTGACAATTTTAGAATTATATACCCGCCATATTTTCAAATCAAACCCATTGGGGCCTGGTAAATGGATATCCAGGTTTCGTAAGGTCAGGTTGCCGGTAAACAGATCGATGTTTTCTTCCGGCACTGCGCCATGCAGTCCGTGCTCGACAATAATTCCTATGCGGTCGTAAATCCCGCTCTCGGCAAATACAAATCCGGTTGACAGGCTGTGGGAGAAAAAAATCAAAAAAAAGAAGAAAATATTGACGAAAAAATGAGCCTTTTTTCGGTTGATTTTCATAGCCTAACTCCTTGTTTAATACGCAGTACGTACTAAAATCAAAAACACCTTTTTACAGGCGGTTTTTGTTTCATGCAAAGTCTTGAAAACAAAGCTGGAAGCGACTTTATACCATATACTATTGACCCGGTCAAGCCTGAGATTTTTCATTAAAAGGGTCGGTTTTAAGAAATAAATTAGGGGAAAAAACCGGGGTCAACACCGGGAATTTCCAAAAAAATTAATTTTTTAGGATTTATCTCCGGTATTTCTCGAACTTTCTTGTTACCCTTTGCCTCAACATTTTTTTTATTTTTTTTTAAAAGTCAGTTTTTTTCAATTTCAATTAAGCGGCGAATCGATTTGGCAAAGCGTCCCAGTTCAATGGGTTTATTAATGATCTCCCCAATTTGCAGGCTTTTGGCTTTTTGTTGAGTGATCACCTTACTGAAACCGGTATAACCGGTACAAAGAATCACCGGTACAGTCGTATTAATGGTGCGGATTTTTTGAATAAATTGATCCCCTCTCATCTTAGGCATGAGGTAATCGGTGATGATCATATCGAATCGATCAGGAAGTTTTTGAAATATCTCAAAGGCTTCGACACTGCTGGTCACTGCTGTTACTTCATAGCCCAATTCCTTCAATATTTTTTTCTCAGCCTCTGCCAGATAGGCATCATCTTCTACAAGAAGTATTCGCTCATTTCCTCCTTGAATCGATTCCTCTACCTGGGTTTGCTTATGAATGACCTCGACAGTAACGGGAAGGAGTATTGAAAAAATAGTCCCTTCACCTACTTTGCTGTAAACAGAGATATTTCCATCATGGCTTTCCACAATTCCATGCACCACGGCCAATCCCATACCCGTGCCTTCCCCGGATTTTTTGGTGGTAAAAAAGGGATCGAAAATTTTGTCCATCAGTTCAGGTTCGATGCCGTGGCCTGTATCACTGATAGTCAAGCGAATATGTGGACCGGGACTCAACTCTTTGTACACACTATCTTCAATCATTTCTTCGGTTAGCCTAACCTCCAGGATCCCCCCCGTTTCTCTCATGGCATGCGCTGCATTGGTGCAAAGGTTCATGATGACCTGGTGGATTTGGGTGGGGTCAGCCAAAATAAAACTATCTTTTGCATCTATCTTAGAGACAATCTCAATGGTTTCCAGCAGCGATGAGCGCAGCAGCTTAAGAGCTTCTTTTACAATTAAAGCCGGTTGAACCGGTTCTTTTTCTTTTTTCCTGTCTTCCTGGCGGCTAAAGGTAAGAATTTGCTTTACCAGGTCTGTTGCCCGCTTGGAAGCGGTGTGTACCTCTTTTAAATATTTTTGAATCGAGGAGTCGTTTTCTGTCTTCAGGATAGCCAGGTCCGTATAACCGATAATTCCTCCCAATATATTGTTAAAATCGTGGGCAATTCCCCCGGCCAGTGTTCCCATTGCCTCCATTTTCTGAGTCTGGATCAGCTGTTTTTCCATGACCAATCTGTCCGTAATATCACGGCTGGAGCAGGCCATCATAACACCGTTGTCCCTTTCAATCGTGAAATACAACTGCTGGATGTGTCTTAAACGGCCGTCAGGTCTTTCGATTTGTATGACCTGGAGATCATTTTTAAAGGGGTTGTCACCGGTTTTGAAAAAATTCTCCCATAACGTCTCTATTTCCCTATAATTCTCATCGGTTCTTTCTTCTTTTGGTTTTTGTTGGAATTGAACATCCCAGATCTTTTTCCCCACCACCATGGCGCGTTTGATGCCGCAAATCTCCTCCTGTCCGCTGTTCCACTCTATAATAGAACCCTTTTCATCTACAAGGAATATGCCATCCTGGGATTTCTCGATGATACTCCTGAATTTTTCCTCACTCTCCAGGATCGCTTGCTCAGCTCTTTTGCGTTCCTGGATCTCCTCCCTTAACTTCTTATTCGCCATTAGAACCTCTAAGGTTCGTTCGTTAACCATCTCTTCCAGTTGATTCCTATATTTGTGAAGTTCCTCTTCCATCATAATTCGATCGCTGATATCATGAGCCACACTCATCCAGGCGGGTTTGCCATCAAAATAGATATCAGTGGTCATAATTTCCACGATCCGCTCCTGGCGATCTTTGGTTAAATGGGTATATGTGTCGGGAGTTCCCATGTTCCTTTTATCGATGTTTTTCCTTACTGCTTCAAAGTCCTCGGGTTTATGCAGATCAAAAGGTGTGATTAAGAGAATTTCTTCTTTGGAATATCCATAATTTTTTATGGCCGCATCATTGCAGTGCAGAAATTTATAGGTAATAGCATCGTAAATAAACACCGGGTCTGGAATATTGTTGATGAAAGAGAGGTATTTCATCCGGGATTCTTTCTCTTTCTTGCTCTCTCTCATGTTTTGAATCCGTCTCATCTCTTCCAGTTGTCTGTGCAGTTCTCTATTTTCCTGGCGAAGTGCTTCTTTGGTCGTTGTCGAAAGTGTCTTTTTTGGTGGCATATCTTACCTGCCCTTTACCTTTAGTGGCTCTGCAACTCATCCCGCAGGTATCCTCCTTTGCGGGGGCTTTTTTCATTTCCAAATAATTTTGGATACCATATAATTTTAGTATAAATGAATGAATTTTACAACAGAAAAATGCATAAATATTTTAGGGTGGGGAAGCCGTCTGCTTAAAGAGACTGAACATCATAGCAGTAAAGGCATGCAGCAGCACGATGGTGTAGCCAGTGGGCAGATCAAAGCGGTACGAGACGGCGATGGCGATAACATTGATCACCAGTCCCGCTGTCCAGGCGATAATGACGGGTTTTCCCTTTTTAATTTTTATTGCCACAAAGGCCGGTCCGATCAGCAGTGAAAAGACCACAAACACACCGGCCAGCTGAACCGAACTGGTAACCGTAAATGCAAAGGTGGCAAAGAAGAGGAAATCCTTAACAAATCCCGTGGTTTTCTTGTTAATAAAAACGATAAACAGCCCCAGGAAGAAATAGAGGATTGCTACCTGGATGATCTTTTTCATGGGGGTAAACAGGATGTCTGCAGCCAGTAAGTTCTGAAAATCTTCCATGCCGTGGGGTGATTGGGAAAGCAAAATAAACACGCCGGATACGCCAAAGGCGTAAAGTAGACCGATAAATGCTTCCAGGTGTTTTTCTCGCCGGGCTGCCAGGCTGCTTAGTAGTGCTGCCCCCAACGCAAAGACCAGCGAAATCGGATAAAGGAACCGACCGTTAAAAAAAAGTAAAGCCGCAGCCGCCCCAAGTGCGGACATCTGGCCGATGGCAAGGTCCGTGAAAATAATGCCCCGCTTGATGATTTCCAACCCAAAATAAGAGTGTATCCCCAGCAGTACCAGGGATAACAGGAATGCTGAAAACAGGATGTCTATCATTAGTCTGTCAACCTCCTGGCAATTTCATCAAAAAGGGAAAAAATATCGGCAGCTTCTTTGACCGCCCCCACATCGTGGGGAATGATTACCACTTTTGCGCCAGTTTTGTTGGCAACAAACCGGGCGGTTTTGGCACTGTGGTACACATCCTGGAAAATCAACCTGATATTGTGTTTTTTGATCAATTCAATGATGTCGGCCACGTGCCTGGAAGTCGGGGGGATGCCGGGAAGGGGTTCCAGGGTGCCCAGCGATTCGATATGATACCGGTGGAACAGGTAATCATACAATTTGTGGTACTCCACCACTTTGATGTCCTTTACACGGATGAGTAGCTTCTCCCATTCCTCGATTTTCTTTTTCCATTTGTTGTTAAAAACGTCGTAATTATCCATGTATACCCGGCAATTGTCCGGGTCCAATCGGCATAATTTATCTTTGACAGCGCGGGCAAAGATGGGAATATTGTAGGGGTCCAGTTGAATATGAGGATTGCCTTCCGGGTGGACATCGCCGTGGGCCCGTGATACATCCAGGTGAACGTCAATGGGTTTTACCAATTCCATTAAACTCAAAAAGCCGCTGCTTCCCGTGTTGATTTTGGGGTTATTGGCCTGCTGCATGACCGGGGGAAGCCAGCCGATTTCCAACTGCCCCCCATTGATAATCAGCAGGTGGGCTTTCCTTAGTTTGGCAATAAATGACGGTTTGGGCGTAATAAAATGGGGGTTCCGGTTCCCTTTGGCCAGAGCGGTAACTGATACCAGGTCCCCGCCAATCCGTTGGGTGATATCCGCAATGTACCGGTAGGACGTCACCACCTTTATTTTTCCATAACCCAACAGGGTGAAACCAAACACCAATAAAACACATATGATTATTTTTCTCATTTTTCTACTCCTAATTCTAAAAGGGGTGGGCGCCGTGGGCGCCGATGGCAAGGTTGAACTGCAGAATAAACCCATGAAAGTTTTTGCGCGCTTCCTCCACGTATCCGTACTTGTTAATGTTGTACTGCAGCCGTATTCGTGAAAATTCCGTGGGATTATAATCCACCATGAAACTATAACGGTTGAGTTTTTCCGACAGCCCCAGGGGATTACCATCCAGGATGACATGGTTTTTGTTTAAATAATCCCAACGGGCACCCAGCCGCCACAGTTTGTGCAAGCGAAAGATCAATTGGGCATATAGGCCGGCTTGTTTCTTTTCCAGCGGTGCGCTTTCCACTTCAAATCCTTCGTGTTCATGGTTATCTTCATGCACCGTATAACGGGTGCCTTCCATGTCCCGGGACATGTATTCCACCTGGAGCACCAGGTAGCGGTAAGAATCCATAATGTATTTGGCAGTGAAGTTTACACCGAATATCCGGGCATCACCGGCAAAACCATGGGATTCATGTTCCTCTTCAAAGCGGTTGATGCGGGATTTTCCCAGGGCATATGAAATACCCGCCAATACCACCAAATCGCCAATATCCAGGGATGTTTTACCGAAAAAAGTCCAGGTATTGGGAAGCGGAGTCTCTTCGATTTCAATTTCCTCTTCGGTTTCCATTTCCATCAAATCAAAACCCTCGGTGCCGAAACTGTTTTCGTTTTCTCCCTGGAGGGTTTCGATGCCAAAACCAAGATAAAAGTCCGTGGGCGCTACCCAGTTCAACTGGATACCTTTTTCCAATAAACCTTCGTCTCCGAAGAAGGCGCGATACACCAGCGGTGCATCGGCAAAATCCCAAAGGTGGTGGTGTTGCTCATTCAATCGGCCAAAACTGCTGTAAAATTTCCCTAGCTTTGCCCTGAATCCCAATGGTAGGCGTCGTGTGGTCACATAGGCTTCTTCGATTTCAAAGGAGCTCTCCGACAAATGAAACGAGGTAAACAGGTCGAAATACGGGTCCACCACAGCGTACAGGACCAGTTCACCGTAATTGAGATTAAACCCGTTTTCCCCATTCATGGATGCATGGGAATGACCGTCTTCGCCATGGGAGTGCGATTCTCCCTCTATAAAACCGGGAATTTCCAAAGCTGCGAAAACCTCACCATCGATATTCCTGCGTACATAAGAAAAGTCCAGGATAAATGATATTCCCGGCAAAAACTTTTGCTGCGAAAACGGGTCTTTTGAAGAAGATGATGACAATGATTCATCATACAACCCGATAAGTTTAATTTTACCGCTTTCTTCAGCAAATACAAATCCATTGGGTACCGCCAGTAACAGGAGTAAACCCACTAATATGAAATATTTACTTCTCATCTTTTTTTCCTTTTTTCGCGGCTAAAACCTTAATCCACCCGGGCAACTGGCCGATGTGTTCCAATTCCATGTACCTCGGGTATTTCCCGGGATTAATATTTGCATCTGTAACTTTCTCATGTTCCCAGTAGAAAGGGTAGGGGATAAACACCGCGTAACCTCCTAATTCCAAGACCGGGAAGATATCGGATCTCAACGAATTTCCCACCATCAGGAACCGCTGCGGGGCAATGTTGTATTTTTTAAAAACAGCTTTATACGCGGCTTTTGTTTTTCGGGTGCGGATTTCGATGTATTTAAAATATGTGCTGAGACCGGAGCGGGCAATTTTGGATTCCTGGTCAAACAGGTCTCCTTTGGTGAGAATCATCAACGGATAGGATGCGGATAATGTTTTGATGGTGTCTTCGGCGTGTTCCAATAATTGCACCGGCGCTTTTAGCATCTGCTTACCAAGATCGACAATCTTTTGAATATCATCTCCTTTAATCCGGCCTTCAGTCAGCTCAATGGCCGTTTCAATCATGGATAACGTAAACCCTTTCACACCGTAGCCGAAATGTTTAAGATTGCGCATCTCTGTCTCAAACAGTTTTTTTTCAATCCATTTGGCACTGTGGTAATGGGAAAGCAGTGCTGCGTATTTCTCGTGGGTCAAATGAAACAGCGATTCCATATGCCACAGCGTATCGTCTGCATCAAAAGCAATCATGTCCAGTATGGTCATTGGTCATTAGTCATTAGTCATTAGTTTTTTCTCTAATGCTTGTTTTTGGGGTTCCAAAAGAAACGCAGCAGCCAGGGCACCGCGGTTGCATTGTAAAAAATGTTCTATGCTCCAACCGAAAACCTGGTGTAGCTTTTCGTATTCGTCTGAGAGGGAAATATTTGTAATGGTGCGTGTATCGGTATTAATGCCCACCGATACCCCGGCATTATATAACCCGGCGATGGGATGATCCGTGTACGTATCGAAAACGTCGATTTGTATGTTGCAGGTGGGACAAACCTCCAGGTGGATGTTTTTCTTTTTCAATTCTTCCAGCAATTGCGGGTCTTCGATGCTTCGTACACCGTGACCGATGCGTGTGGGTTTAAAATGTTCCAATGTTTCCCACACACTTTCCGGTCCCCTGGCTTCACCCGCATGCGCAGTACAGGGAATTCCCCGCTCCCGGGCATACCGGAACGCTGAAATATGGGCATCGATAGGAAAACCGGCTTCATCTGCACCAATATCCAATGCTGCCACTCGTGAACCCTGGAATTTTTCCACTAACTGCACCGTTGTCATACTTTGTTCTTTTGTATAATGACGCAGCGTGCATAAAATCACCCGTGCCTCAACGCCCGTCTCTTCCACTGAACGGGAAACCGTTTCCTCTACAATCCGGACTACATCTTCCGGCGTCAATCCCTGCTGAAGATGCAGCAGTGGTGAGAAACGGATTTCCGTATAAATGACATTATCTTTTTTTAACTGCTGGAAAAGGTCTTCGGTTACCAATCGGAGTCCCTCTTCGCTTTGCATCAACTCCAGGCTGTTGTCGATAATTTTCAAAAAATTTGCCAGGTCCTTGTATTTCGCAGCTCCGATAAAATCCTCTTGATAGTCTTCCCATGTAGTGCCCGGCCTCAACATGGAAACCACATCAAAGCTGAGACAGCAGTCCAGGTGCAGGTGCAGTTCCACTTTAGGCAGCGATTCAATTTCATTGCGATTTAACTGTTTGCTTTTCATACCCCCATTTTATAAAAAATATGAGATGCTTTCAAGTCATTGCCTCCGGCGGCCAGGAACCTTTTTGAAAAAAGGTTCCTGGACCTCCAAAAACTTTTGATACATGGTCAGCCTGTATTACGATGCTTCAATCACCGTACCCCATTGGAATCGTTACCATTTGCTTTTTCTATCCTCTGCCTTACTGATTTACTGACTCACTGACTTTCTGGCCTTCTGCTCTTCTTCGTGTCCTTCGTGTCTTCGTGGTGAAAAAATTTGTCTTACATCATGATTTTGGACGTTTTTTGTGGTACACGATGTTATATTAGAAATGTAAAATGTAAGGAGATCATGAAATGCAAAATGGGTTACCTGGTTTTAAAAGTGGCATAAGTTTTGGGCGGCCGGATTTGAGTCTGGTGGCTGGGGCTCAGGGGCCAGGAAAATCCGGCCGAAACACAGCAGCCCACCCACAAAAAAGTTATCCGTTTTTTTTTATTAGTCCGTATATATATAAATGTAGGAAACGCTCAGTCCTTTTGTGGATTGGGCATTGAAAGAGCACAAGTTGTCTTTTTTAGTATCCTCCTGAGATTTGGTCTGGTGCTGTTTCGCCCCACCCCTCCGGGGGCGGCGGGGCGAAACAGCCACCTACTTACACGTAATCAAACCGGCGAATAAAGGAATCGATAATAGGATTGACTTCTTCAGTCTGATATATTGGAGCCATATGGCCGTAGCTGATCCATTTGAATTGGCAATTGGACAGGTTTTCGGCCAATAGTTCGGCAACCCGCCGCGAATCCGGTGGACTTTGACGCCCAGCCATCAGGCAAACCGGGAGTTTAAATTTGCTGTAATCTTCAAGGGACAGCGGTTCGTTTAACAATGCTTTGTAGGTCAGTGATAATTGTATGACGCTGGGGTACAACATTTCCTTAATTGCATCGGGGAAACTTGAGAAGGTTCCGGCACCGCTCCAAAAATCAATAAAATTTTCTCCTGCTTCAGCGACTTTTCCTTCTGCTATCTTTTTGTTTATAAATTCTGCCCTTTGACGGATTTGGGTAAGAATCTCTTCCGTTTCCGGTAAAAGGTGATATGCCACCGGTTCAAATAATGTTAAACTGCGAATTCGTTCTTCAGATTTGTAAGCAAAACGCAGGCTCACAGCTCCCCCATACGAATGTCCCACCAGGTGAAACGATTCATCCGGACGGATGAGATCTGTTAAGAGGGATTCCACAAAAGCAACTTCATCGCTGAGGCTGAAGTTTTCTTTATTGGGTGGAGAAGGGGAGTCGCCATGACCGTATAAATCAATGGCAATCACCAGGTAATTGCTGCTCAATAATCTCATGAGTTTATACCACTGTAATTTCGTACTCATGGCACTGTGGAGCAGTAGCACCGGAGTACCGCTTCATATAGAAATGACATTATCTTTTTGGATTTTCATGTGATTATTTTAGATGATTTTGAAATATATTTCAAATAACGATAATTCGAAGTTGGCGTAGATTTTCTTAACTGTTACAGTCATCCAGGTTATAGAGAAAATCATTATAGGGATACCGGGTGATATGGATTTCCTTTACCTGTTCATAGAGTTTCTCTCGCAAAATATCAATATTGATTTTTTCCGTTGCCGAGACATAAAGGGATGTATTCCCTTCAGAACCAGGATTCCTGGGTGTTGAGGCGATTACGTGGTAAGCGCTCCTTTCGGTTAAGATATCTACTTTATTAAAAACAGTGAAGAGAGGTTTGTTCTTGGCGCCAATCTCCTTTAAGGTGGCATGAACCACGGCGATTTGTTCTTCAAAATTCGGATGTGATACATCGATGACATGCAGCAGTAGGTCCGCCTCCCTGACTTCATCTAATGTAGCTTTAAAGGATTCCACCAGGCAGTGAGGGAGTTTGTGGATAAAACCCACGGTATCGGCTAAAAGAAAGGGAAGATTTTTAACCACGACCCGGCGTACGGTGGTGTCCAGGGTAGCAAAAAGCTTATTCTCTGTTAATACACTGGACTTGCTTAAGAGATTTAACAGTGTGGATTTACCGGCATTGGTATAGCCCACCAGGGCGACACGCACCAGCTTGCCCCGGTGCATCCGTTGGGTGCTTTTTTGCCTGTCGATGCGTATCAATTGTTTTTTCAGCCGGGCAATTTTATCCCTGATGACACGCCGGTCCGTCTCTATTTCCGCTTCTCCCGGTCCCCGTAAGCCAATACCACCCCGCTGTCTTTCCAGGTGGGGCCACCTCCCGGCCAACCGGGGCAGCAAGTATTCATATTGTGCCAGCTCCACCTGGATTCTTGCATGGGCGGTCCTGGCCCGACTGGCAAAAATATCCAGGATCAGGTTCGTCCGGTCAAGGACCTTGCGGTTCAACTCTCTCTCGATGTTCCTCAATTGGGAGGGCGAAAGTTCGTCATCAAAGATCACCGTATCTACACCGTTCTCCTGGACATAATTTTTTATTTTTTCCAGCATGCCGCTGCCCACAAACGTAGAGGGATTAGGTTTGAAAAGCCGCTGAATGAAATTTGTTACAGGTTTGGCCCCGGCGGTTTCAGCCAGGAAGGCCAGTTCTTCTAAGTGAGTTTCGGTGTCTGCTTTTTTGTTTTGATTAAGAACCAGTCCCACCAGGGCGGCACGTTCTTGTCCAGGAGAAGTACGAAAGTATTTATTATTCACAACTAAATTGTACTATAAAACCGTTTATAATTCCACTCCCTGATATTTTTTTAACTACCATGAAAAAAACCACAGATTACACAGATTATAAAAAAAATATAAAAAAATCTGCGTAATCTGTGTAATCTGTGGTTTCCCCTTTTTCATTGTCTCCGGGTGCGGCGCAGCATCATGAGCACTTTATTTGTTATTTTGATCTTATCCAATTTTATGGTATTATCTTGTATGCATAAATCGAATAGAAAACCAGATCAACAGGAGGAATTTATATGGAAACTCCACAATGTCAACCCGGACGTATAAATCGAAAAGGCCTTGCTGCATCGATATTTATCACCTTGTTGTTTGCCGCTTTTATCTTATTTCCCAATTTGAGACGTTTTGGCAGTCTGCGATCATCTATATTAGGAGGGATTGCCGTGGCCTTTCCTGCTTTTGTTATGTTCATGCTCCTTTATACGGGTAAAACCCACTGTTGGCGCAGGATATTCTTCACGACGTACGCCGTGGCGTTCGCTATCTCATTTGTATGGATGACTATGGGAGACCGGGGCCATATGTGGCTCCTGGACCAGGAAGTGTTGTACTCGGAGGCTCCCATGTGCCATATGGTAGTACCAATGCTGGCACTGCCCATTGTCTTTTTTAAAGAAATCATCTTCCCGGTTAATTTCTCCGGTGGAATGTTTATGGTTCTGCTGGTCATTGTCGTGGGACTCATATTCGGCCGGGCGTTTTGTTCCTGGGGATGCTTTTACGGCGGCCAGGACGAGCTTTTTTCCTCATTACGTAAAAAGAAAACCTGGAACCTGGGTATTGAAAAACTTCCCCCATTTATTCGTTACTTTTCGTTTGCCATGCTGGCTTTTATTATTCTTCACTCCTTTGCTACATTGAGCCCGACCTATTGCTTCTGGTTCTGTCCCTTCAAAGCAACCTCGGAGTTTATCGAAGTTAATTCCTTTATCCGGGTGATTCAAACATTTATGTTTGTGGGTTTATGGATGGGACTGGCGATTGTTTTGCCCCTTTTGACCAAGAAAAGGACCCAATGCAGCTTATTTTGCCCGATGGGCGCTTTTTTGAGTCTCACCAACAAAGTCAATATTTTTCATTTAAAGATCGACAAAAGCAAATGCAGTGACTGCGGCCTCTGCGTAAAAACCTGCCCCACCTTCTCCCTGACAAAAGAAGCGGCGGCAAAAGGAAAACCTTTAATTACCTGTACAAAATGCGGGGCATGTATGGATGCTTGTCCTAAGAATGCCATTCAATACGCAGTCAAGGGGGTCCCGTTTACTTCCGGGAATCACCCCATGCTGGAGGGAAGAAATAAAATCGGGGTATGGAGAAAATTTGCTTCAGATGTATGGGACCCGGGAGTGGTTTTCGTTTTCGGGATATTTTCAGTGGGAACAATCATCGCTTCAGGTTTTTTTGTGGATGCCGTGTCCAGGCTCCTGAAGCTTTTACTGGGGGTATAAAATGGATGAAAAAATAGAAAATACGGGAAAAGTAAAAAAGGATAGAAGGCTTCTGAAAGGCGCACCAATGATGTTTTTATCTGTAATTGTTGTTCTCGTTGTTGTGCCTATGAGTTTTATGATGCAAGGTAAGTTTAGCAGCTTTATGAGGTCCCTGGGGGTGAAGTTAAGTCCCAATATTAATGACGGCAGTCTTATTGCCAGGTTTGAAGACCCGGCTAATGATTTGCTGCGGTCTGTTCCTGGTGGCAAAAATTTCCAGGATGCGGCCAGGGCCCTGGATATTCGGGAATTTGCCGTCAAAAAAGTCAGGTTTCATTCCCTGTCCGGGATGGGTATTGAATCCCGGCTGAACCTGGTTTTTTATTTTAATGGAAAACTTCCCAATCCGTTTCATTCCAAACATCGATTCAGTTTACCGGTTATTCATGTATTCATCAAAGCACCGGGAAGATCAGTGCAGGAGCAGGAATCGGATAGGATACCCGATGTCGGTTTTGCTGAGAACGGCTGGAATTTTCATGTGATAATAGATGGTCTGCATGAGCAGGCCCGTATTTACGATCCGGCGGGTCGGTTGTTGGGTAATGGTGTGGGGCTTTATGTCCATCGTGAACAGGGAGTAATCGTTTCCACTGGCGGCAAGGCTGAAGATAGGATGAAAGGTACGAAAATGACGGAGACGTTGGGCCCGGGAAATGAAACCATGGCAGAGAGTACCCGGATTACGGCTGCACTTCCCATGAAAATAATAGGCGACCCTTCACGGGGGGAATGGTCTTATTATGTAGTGGTTGGGTTAGCGGATTTACGTTTCCCATCGATGATGTTTCCCCGGCAAAGCGATAATGAGCCGGAAATCTTTGACTGTGTGCTTCCCAGGGATGCCGGGACTCTGGCCGCAGAAATGACTCACCAAAAAAAACCGGAATTATTACCGCTAAAAGTAAAATCAGGAGGAAGTAAGAAGTAAGAAGTAGGAAGTAGGAAGTAGGAAGTAAGAAGTAAGAAGTAAGAAGTAAGAAGTAAGAAGTAAGAAGAGAAGAAAGAGAATGATGTCAATGGGAAATACCCTTATTAAGCAAAGTACGATGACTGACCGTGTATAAAAAATTTTTGCGGGGGTCCAGGGGGCGGTTTTTATAAAAAGAGCCCCCTGGTCGCCGAAGGCAAAAAAGAACAAAAATGAGAATTGCGAATGATTTCTTATTTATTTGAGGCTTTTATGCTGGGGCTTTCTACCGGGCCGGTTTGCCTGGCTTATTGTGCGCCTATATTGGTACCGTTGATTGTTGCCGAAGATGAGCAGCATAAGTTTTTCCGCACTTTCCGGCTGTTGGGGCTTTTTTTATTAGGCAGGCTGGGGGGATATATTGGCGTGGGGCTGGTAACCGGGATACTGGGGAGCAGCATATTAAAATTTAGCAAAGGAACACCTCAGGCTGTTGTAAGTCTTTTAATGGGAATGATTCTTTTGGCTTTTGGTTTAATGAAAAATTTTCCCCGGCTGAAGCTCTGTGAAATGTTACCAAAGGGCCGGTCATCTGTTGGTTGGGGGGTGGTGTTGGGATTCTTGACCGGATTAAGTATATGTCCTCCGTTTATAGCGGCAGTAACTGTTTCAGCAGCACTTGGTTCTCTTCAGGGTTCTTTGTTTTACTTTATTGCTTTTTTCGTGGGAACAGCTATTTATATTCCCCCTATGGTTTTTCTTGGTCCTCTTTCCCGTGTAACGTCTGTTAACCAGGTGGCAAAGATTTGTCTTATTTTGACAGGTTCCTGGTTTACCATCAAGGGATTAGCTATACTGTTGGGGTAGAGCTAAGGGGAAACCACAGATTACACAGATTACGCAGATTTTTTTATTTTTTCTTCGTGTAACTTCGTGTAACTTCGTGGCTAAAATTAGAATCTCTTTTTTCTTTGTTAACTTCGTGGCTATTTTCATGGCAGGCCGGTTATTCAAGAGTAGTCGTTTATACCTCGATGTATTAAAAAAGGGTCAGGCAAGAAATCCACTTATTGGATATAGAAGAAAGAAGAAAAGTACCGCCTATTCCAATCCAGCAAAATATTCCATCAGATAACGGTGGACAAAGATGTATCCACCGCCAACCTTGCGCATAATGTCGATTTCAGCACAAAAATCCAAGAACTTTGCGCAATTCCAGGGAATGTTGTAGTTGCTAAAGAGGATGAAGCGAAGAAGTAAATGCTTGATAACGTCTGTGCCTCCGAAAATAAGCGCACTATTCAACACAAAAACCAGCGACCATCCCAGCACAGTTATTATTACACCCCTCAAATCAAATGACGCTGATAACACACTAAAAAATGCTGCGTTAAGGGCAATAGACATTGCTCCAAAAAGCATTCCAAGAAGCAGCGCATTTCGTGCTGATTGTCGAATGCCTTGATTCGAAGTAACTCGCTTTTCTATTGCTGTCTTAGTCGAAAACAGCCCTTTTAGAAGCGCACCGAATAAGATGCTGCCCAATGTAAAACTAAGCGTAATAATCACCGCTGCAACCCAACCCAGAACCGCGCCTTTTCCAAGAACGAATCCAACAATCGGAATACTCAAACAGAACCCCACTAAGGCGCCGCCCCATGATAGTTTCACAGTTTCAACGGTTTTGATACGTTGCCGAATAAAACTAATAACAAAGAATGGGAGCAGGATCACACTCAACACCAAAATCAGGACCTGGCTGAAATCCACCAGGTCGTTGGCTTTTTTTTCTGCTGACTTTGCCTTCTCCATTTCCCTCCGGGCATCTTCAAATTCCTGCTTCTTCTTAGTAACCAATCTATCCGCAGCCTCTGATAGAACTTCCTTCGCCAGAGCATCCTCGATAATGTCTAATCCTTGTTGAGTTTTTTCTGATACTTCATCATCAATGCCAATCGAAGACCGATCTATTTTTACAGGGAGTAAAGCATCATCAATAAATGGCCCCACCAGTTGCTGAGCAGCTTCACCATCCTGGAAATAATAGATAAGTTCATCCTTATTTTTAAATGTTTTATTATCTAAATAATCCTGGAATTGTTCCCGGATCGCCTGCACCATACTGACTGCTGACTTTTCTGCCGCCTTTTTTGCCATCATTTTAGCCTCTTCCACCGATTTTTTTATCGACTCCGGGTCTGCATCCAGTAGTTTTTTAAAATCCCATAAAGCGGCAGCCACCTCATCCTCATATGTGGTGGCAAATTTTGCGGCTCGCGCAGCCGCAAAAGCTGCAAGTTCAGATAATTCTGCATGCTCTGCCTTCTGTATTGCTTCATCCGTCCGGCTTTTTGCTTCCATAGTTATAATGTTGAGTACATTTAATGCCGTATTACTCAATACAACCAGCATCATGCCAAGTATGGCAACTGCCAATAGACGTCCCATTAGATATTGAAAGCGTCGCCAGCCAGTTTTAAGTTCTGTGGGTTGTAAATCCTCAATATAAAAAACAGTCCGATTACGTTCTAAAAGCAATCTACCTAACCACACAAGATAATGACGTGTCTGTTTCAGCGTATAACCCTTATCCTGTTTAAACCGCTTCTGTATGTAGCCTTTAAATAAATGATCACGTCGCTCTTTAAAGGTTGAAAAGCCGAGCAACTCGCGTTCTTTCATACCTCGATAGGTGAAACTCAATGCATTCAACAGAAACGGTGTCTGCGCCATTTCCCGTATGGTTTTATCCTTTTTAATCAGTTGTCTTAGCGCGGCTAAATCTTCATCTTGTACATAGGCGTCGATTTGATCCTGGCTCAAGGGTTCCAGGATGATCGCTCCATGCAGGTTGAGCTGTACTGTCAGGTGGTTGTACTCCTCCGTCCGGCTGCAAACAACGGTATCGATGAAGGGGTATTCGCACCTGAAGAGGTTAATCGCCTTTGCGCAAGCGTCTCGGTGCTGCCCGGCCACTTCATCTAATCCGTCCAGCAGTGGCAGAATCGCGCCGTTTTCCAGCCATTTTTTTGCTGCCTTCTTTGGTACCTGATATTGCTGTTGCATTCTTTCGATCAGCCATTTATCCAGGGGTTCACGCTTCACCGCCCATTGGAATAGATTGAAAACAACCGGAATCGGTTTGTCTTCGTCTTGTACAGCCTCTGTAATCAAATCTTGGGTCAGTTTAAGCATAAGCGTTGTCTTGCCCACGCCCGGTATACCCAGGATCAGCAGTTCGCGGTGTAAATCTGCGAATACATCGGCGATTTTTGCATTATGCGGCAGTGTATAGTCACCGTAATCTGTATGGCGAAGCACTGCGTCCGGCTTCGCGCTGATACCGATATTCATGTCCCCGGAACCCAGGGACCGATACAATACTCCCTCAATCCAGAATTTCCGAACTTTTTCCAGCATGACAAGACGGTTGCTCTTGTGGGTTTTAACCAGGGGGTGTGGTTTGAGGTGGTAAGGCTGAAGGTCTTCGTCCCTGTAGTGTGTTTGGGGAGCCTTCAGAACATCTTCTAAATCGGAAAAGCCTTTTTTTTCATCGCTGAAATCGATGTAATTAATAGCGGTAAAACGATGGGGTATTTTTTCGCAAGGGCGCAGGAGAAGAGGAATCAGCGGTTTATTGTTATCAAGTGCCCAATACCACTCATTTTTAACGCTTCGAGAACCCAGGGCTTCAGGTGACATCAGACCGATGACCAAATCCGACTCATCCAGTCCTTTGTCAATTTCTTCGGGCCAATACGCACCTTTGGAGATGTTATGAATATCCATCCATGGATTATAATTCGACACCTGCAACCGAGTCCACAATTTCTCGGCGATGTCTCGGTCTGTACGTTGATAACTTATAAAAACGTTCTTCATTATAGTTAAGGGGACAGGGGAAAATATTTTTACTGCTTAGAAAGCCATTTCCTCATGATTTCTACCAATACCGATAGTGAAACTGGTCACTTTTTTGTCCATTACCTGGTGGTGCTGCGGTACACATGCTTCACCTACGGGAGTTTTAGTATCATAGATTACCAGGTAACCCTCAGGGGAATGTTCGGAAGCCAGGTATTTTTCCGATACCTGGGCTATCCCCTGGTTAAGCACAACAGTAAGATTCTGACGGTTAACTTTGGTCTCTATAATATATTTCCTGCCTTTATAAATTAATAGAATATCCATTCTTCCTAACCCCCCGGGCACTTCATAGCGCAAATCTCCTTCACCATTCTTCACAAATTGATAAAGCCAGGCTGTCAGTAAAAATTGACCGATTTTCTCATACGGTTTTTTCTCTTTATAGAATGCCCTTACTCCAATTTGTGCGATGTATTGCTCAAAATCCAGGAGAATATTTTCCATATCCAGCCGGTTACCTGGCAAAACATATCTTGCTGTGGAAATATCTTCGGGAACATCAGCCTCGTTGAAAAACGTCTCAACAAACCTCTTTTTATAAATGTTATTGGCAACCACTGTTTCTTTTCCTTTTCTTTTTACCAGTCCGTACTGCTCCAACCATGACTGCTCTTTATCATTGGGTCTGTATTTGACATTATCAAACACAATCTTAACAAACGTTTCTTTATACAGTATGGCCTTTATGTAATTCTTTGCAGAAATGTGTCAAGTAAGTGGTTTTGCCGCTCTGCCTGGGGGCAAAAATAGAGAAATACCTCCCCCGGTCTACCATGGTTTTAATGTCCTGGTTATCGGGGTTGACGACATTTTCCAGGGGGACATAGTAAGAAGCTTCGGGATCCACTGTCCCGGATTTTTCAAAGAAGCG
>JABAOF010000788.1_pt6 | contig 18922 bp, 15 predicted proteins | sample 7062171 | NCBI WGS metagenome assembly JABAOF01 (sample SAMN14538628, study PRJNA623070) | marine sediment metagenome | biome: marine biome [ENVO:00000428]; feature: marine pelagic biome [ENVO:01000023]; material: deep marine sediment [ENVO:00002113] | place: India: Gulf of Khambhat ...
GGGAGGATGTAGTCGGCAGGTCGTGCATGTAGAAGTGTGGAAAGAAACCAAGAAGAGAATATGGAATTTCAGGGTCGAGTGATGCGATGAAGCGGGCAATCTTCCCGACTTCCTCAGCATCGACGTATCCCGGGACAAGTAAGGTGCTCGCCACGAGCAAAGGTGGATCGTTGTGTTCTGGGATACGAGAAGCTACATAGGTGAAGTTTTCTAGTGTACGCTCATTTGAGGCCCCGGTTAGTACCTGGTGGAGATTCACGTCGAATGCCTTAAGATCGAATTTTAGGCATCCGCCGCTCATTAAGGAAAGATCCACTGCTTTTCGTAATAAACGTGGGTGCATCGTGCCTGCCGTCTCCCAACAGACGGCGACGTTTCTCTCGGCAAGATTTTTCCCTGCAGCAAGTGCGTGAGGCATCTGACTGGCCGGGTCGCCACCGAAGAAACACACACAGAAAGTGCGATTATTTGCACACTGAGCTAGTGCCTGGGCACTTATTGCCAGTGTGCTACCTTGGACATCGAGCTCAGGTTTCGCTAGCCGAAAGTGCCAATTTTGACAGAACAGGCAATTGAAAGTGCAGGAGGCATAAAAAACCGCCAGGTTGTGGTATCCATAGCGCTTGTGCCCTGAGCATACCCAATCTGCAACGCAATTTGTCGGAAGAGGATCTCGATACCAATGGAGCAACCCGCGTGAAGGTGTGCCAGCGAGATGCCTGAGACGATCATTGTCAGTCCGGCGTAGTCCACAAAATCCAGACCGACCTTCACCAATGATGCACATTCGAGCGCATAGTCCGCATCGTATGCCTCCAATATCCTGAGGCGGTATCTCAGGGAGCCCAAATGTCCTGCGAACGTGATCATGCGTTTGACTCGAAATATTGATCGCCCTTTCAGGCCGATCACGGATGCATTGCAAGCACACACTGAGCTCTTTCGAGATCAGTCGCGAGCGAGAGGCGCATACTTTACAGTGAGCGTTCTCCATCAACCTTCTCTGGCTGTGCGGCTGATTTGAGTGATTGAGAGATTATAAGGAGTCTGATTTGGCGATTGGGTGATCGACTGTTTTGGTTTGTTCGAATTCTCCAATTGGGTTCAAGCTTCTTCAACAAAGACAATCGTCCCTCCGGGCATCGCTACAGTTATATCGCCCGGGTCGCTTGTGACCCGTGGTGTGGTCCAGCGAAAGATCCATTTTGCATCTTCTGAACGGGCGTTAACACAGCCGTGAGACACAGGGACACCGAAGTTGTTGTGCCAGAAAGTTCCGTGGATGGCGACACCATTCCCAACAAATAGCGTGGTCCATCCTATCCCAGGCAAGTCGTATCCACCCCCTGTCGTTCCGCCGCTCATGTGCAGGGATACAACCTTTCGCCAAATTGGGTGTGGACCGAGGGGCGTGGACCATTCGTCGACGGGATTGCCGCTCGAATCGAATTTCGCGCCGGAGGAGATGCGACAGAAGTAAACCTCCGAATTCCCTTCGTAACAAGAAAGTGTTTGATACGTAAGGTTAACCACGATGCGCTTATCCTCAACTTCAGGATGAATTGGCGCCAAGTCGTCGTCTGTGAGTGGACGGAAGGCTTCAGCGACCGCCCAGAAGATGTCACCATAGCCATAACGCTCATTAACGCGGTACCACACCTGACCCTGGGAGTCGGTTTTCACTTCATCGACCCATAAAACTTGGCTGTAATAAAGTCGCGGGAATTGCGCATGCTTTAACCAGGGAGAACGTGCAGGAGGATTTTCTTGAACGATATCGACGTATGGCACCGTCACCTCAACCCACATGCCAGCTCCGAGGCTCGTCATTGGTAGTTCGTGCTGGGGTTCGTTAGGGCGGTTTTGAACGGGTTGCAGACGAGGCGACCAAATGTACCCTTCGTTGGTCTCCACCCAACGAACGTTTGGAGAGTAGATCGAGCGGTGCTTACCTGCAATCTCACGCAACCAAGGTACGACGGTATCCTCGTAGAGCACGCCAATCGTTTCGCTCTCACCATCAGGACGAGCTCTAACGTTGACCGTGCTCGTACACACGCGCCCAAGCCACTCAGACGACGGAAACTCCGGAAGGTTTATCGAGCGAACCCATGGTTGAAGGGCGGCAGCGCTGAAACCCAACCCTGCGATTTTTATTGCGTCCCGTCGGGTGATTGAACCTTGATCTACCATTGATTTGCTGCGGTTAAGCATACCGATTCTCATTGTCATCCGTCAATAGTCCGTGTCAGTTCAACGGTGGAATAGCTGTTGACTGATATTATGGGAATTGAATGTGGAAAATGGGTAGGGGGGATTACAATACGGGATCTAGTTGAGCCACCATCTTCAATAGTAGAATACGATATTAATAATCTAAGATGGCACTCGTTTGTGCTGACTAATGTCTAATGATCCCTCCATCAAATCGTTTATTCTTGATAATCTTCGCGGTGCTTTTTATCGCCGCATGTAATTTTCCGGGCACCTCCACGGTGGCTTCCCCCACCAGCCTACCCGAGATCAGTCCACGCCCGTCTGAACCAGGGGCGACGTTTCTTCCTCCGGTTTCTAAGAACAAAGTCATATTTGTTTCACCTCTGGACGCAAATCGCTTCCTTGCGGATCAACTCGAGAAAGAGCTAGAGACACTCACGCTGGCTGAAGGCATGCGGTGGGAGAGGATGCAATCTATATCGTCCGAGGATATCGATCCGCAAACCCGGATCGTGATCGCGTTTGAGAATGATCCTGGTTTGCGAACCTTGCAGATCGCAAATCCCGATGTGCAGTTTCTTGCCGTCGCCATCCACGGACTTGAGGCCGGGTCAAATCTGAGCATCATCGGCCCGGAAGGTCTGCGCATCGACCAGCAGGCGTTCATAGCCGGTTTCCTTGCAGCGGTGATCACACCGGATTATCGTGTTGGGGTCATCAGCCTGGCAGACACGATTGAGGGGCGCGCGGCTCAACATGGTTTCTTCAATGGGGCGCGCTATTACTGCGGTCTTTGCAGACAAGCTTATCCGCCCTTCACCGACTATCCCAAACATGTGCAACTTCCCGATTCCGAACTAGATTGGCAGACGGTTCTCGATGCCGCAATTCAAAATCACATAGAGACAGTGTACATTTCCTCGCTACCGACCTCAGATTCAGCACTGGTTCATCTTGCGCAGAGCAGATTGAGGATGCTCGGGGGTGAGCCACGTCCTGACAATTTTCCTAAGGAACTTTGGGTGGCGACTGTTCGTATGGATCCTGCGTATGGCTTGAGAGTGCTTTGGGATGATCTTCTTGCTGGTATGCCTGGGGTGAGCATGCCAATGCAGCTGACTATCGAAGAGGTGAATCCTGCCCTGCTAACGCCTGGACGACAACGCTTGGTCGAAGAAATCCGCGACAAAATATTAGCTGGCTACATCGATACAGCAGTAGACCCATTTACAGGTGATCCGCGGTAACCGGTTGACAGCGATAAATCAATAATGCATACTCGAACCTTGTGGATACGGATTCAAACGAAACGCTCCCTGAGGTCTTGATTACGATCGAGTGTGATAGGTAAGCGCTCATCAATTAATTTGCATGTTCCTAAGAAATAGATCCCTTTTATTTCTACTAATGATTACGTTGTGCTTGTTTTCGACGGGCTGCTATCGCTCGGGGGTCGAACTTGTCGGTACCTGGGAGAGGCGGATTGACAGCTATGAAGTGCGGGTGATATTCGATAACGATGGCACCTTCCAATTGCAGGTGGGGGATCGAGCTCGCACAATCGATGGAGTGTACGAGGTAGAAGATGACATTATTGTCATATCGGACGAGGACTGCGAGGAATTCGAAGGAAAGTACCGCGTTGAACGTGACGCATACACTCTGACCTTTTTCGCACTCAATGATGCCTGCGAAGGAAGAACGCAGGTCCTTACAGGGAATTGGGGATTTAAGGAATAACGCCCTCTTGAGGGCGTAGGTTTGGGTGCCCGAAGGGACTTGAACCCTCAACCACCGCATCCACAGTGCGGCGCTCTGCCTATTGAGCTACGGGCACCTCGGTTCTGCAATTCTATCACGAACTGGTGGCCCTCACCAAACTCGGTTAAGGGAGAAGCGCACCCAGCTGGAGTGCTTCAATCAAAGCCAGAAAATGCACACCAAGGGTTAAACAAAAATCCATTTCTAGTGTTCTAAAGTTAGCGAGTGATAGTCACACTGCGATTCGGGAAGGGATGATGGGCTGTAGGCGTCAAAAATCGCCGCCGAGGGATTTAGGAGGGCATCACCAAATATTTGAGGCGCAGGCCGATATCCATGCTTGGATCGGCTCTAGTCGCACATCGGGTCTTATATACTGTTCTCTCCTGACCCATCAAAGCGGCGATTTGACCTTATCTTAGCACGAAGAGATCGAGATGAGACTTACAGGCAACTATCACTTCAATTCGGCACATCCTGCAAGCGGTCAACGATCCACGCGACGACCTCCAACCGTGGCATTGTCGTCTGCTCGCCCGTCCGCAGGTCCTTAATGGTGACTTCTCCTGAGAGAATTTCATCTGGCCCGAGGATTACGGCTAATGGTATGTTCTGACGATCCGCATATTTCAGTTGTTTTGGCAGTCGCGCAACCTCGGGGTACCACTCCACACATAAGCCTTCCCTACGCAGTTCCGAGGCAAACTCTAAGACTTCGTTTCGAGAGGCCGCATCGAATGTGGGCACAAATACAACAGCCGGATTTGGTTGAATGTTTGGATTCAGGCCGTATTCATCGATCAAGAGACTGATCACCACATCCCCCATGGCAAAGCCGACCCCGGGTACCGGGTCGCCTCCCACGTCTGCGACGAGGTCGTCGTATCGACCCCCTCCTAAGATTGCCCTTTTTTCACCCTCGGCATCACGCGCCTCGAAAACCGTACCGGTGTAATAGTCCAGTCCACGTATGACTGTGGGGTCGTATTCCATGTAGTCGGCAACACCCATCATTGCCACCGCGTCGAAGAATTCACGCAGCTCGTTAGAATTGCGCCATGCGTCACCCATCTCCAGGAGGTCGACGAGACCTGTAAACTGCTGATTGTCAAGCCCGATTTCCTGGGCAGCGCCTCTCCATTCGGATGCTTGCAGTTTCTCTCTGCGGTCGATCAAACGAAACACTGCTGGTCGTTGCAACATAGGGATGCCGAATGACTCAAGTTGTTTATCCACGAGCCTACGGTCATTGATTTTGATCCGCACTTGGCTCGGCGAGAGGCCAACAGAAAGAAAGAATAAGGCAGCGATGGATGCAATTTCTGCATCAGCTTGAGGAGAATCGACACCGAGAAGATCGATGTTCCATTGGAAGAACTCTCTAGCTCGCCCCAGTTGCGGGCGTTCATAGCGCCAGAATGGGCCGAAGGACCACCAGCGAATCGGACGGGTAAGCTCTTGGCTGCGTGTAGCCACCATGCGCGCCAGAGTTGGTGTCAACTCCGGTCGCAAAGCGACCATATCTCCCCCACGATCTGGAAATACAAACGATTGTTCCTTCACCAATTCCTCACCCGATTTGGCCGCATAGAGGGCCAGGCGCTCGAGGAAGGGTCCTTCAAATTCCTGATAGCCGAACTGCTCAGATACTGTGCGAATCTTCTCAAAGAGCCATCGTCGGAAGGCCATATCCTGGGGATAGAAGTCGCGGGTTCCCTTTACAGGTGCGATCGCTGTCATGGTGCACTCCTGATTTCGAAATCAAAAGACGGCGGGGTGGAGCCCACGCCGTCCTACATGCGAAGGAAGTACGAGGCCGGGTGGGCTTACGCGCCCATATCCCCCTCCCACAAATGGGGCAGAGGAGCGTGAGCGAGACATCTTGAATCGTTATGGTACATCCAAAAGTTCATGAGATGCATTATAGCATATCCGCCATGATTAAGCTCCTACGGCACTTGCTTCCTCGGCTGAACGGATAAACTCTCCCTCCAAGATCAATCTCGCAACGGTGACGATTTCCTCCGCCATGGGAGAGTCTTTGGCACTAAATGGGACAGTTTGTCGAATTCGTTCATGGACAGCGGCTGTCGCGGTTCCCGGCTTTGCGTGAGGTCGTTGCTCGAGCCGCAGATCCAATGCTTGCGCTGCGGCAATGAGTTCAACCGCGAGGATGCGGCTCAAATTGGATACGATTTGCAGGAGGTGCCGCCCCGCAGTTGTGGAGTTCGAATTGAAGTCTTCCTGGCCAGCGGAGGTGGGGAGTGAGTGGATCGAATCCGGGAAGGATAGCCCTTGGTTCTCGAGAGTGAGGGAGGCAGCGGTGTATTGGAGCATCATCATGCCTGAATAAAGGCCGGCGAATTCGGGCTTTGAGACCAACATGGGTGGCAACCCGGCGTTCGTGTCCGATGAGATCAATCGAAAGACTCTGCGCTCGGAGAGCGCTCCCACAACATGCAAGGCAATCTTTAAATAATCGGCGCCTAGGCCGATGGGTTCTCCATGGAAGTTGCCGCCAGAGAGCGCCACGTCGTCGAAGAGAAGGGGGTTGTCCGTAACAGCGTTTAACTCCCTGCTAACGGTCTCTTGGACGAAGCGCAGTGTGTCCCAGGCAGGACCAATAACTTGAGGAGTGCAACGAAGGGAATAGGCGTCCTGAACGCGTCCCTCTTCGTCTATGAGGGTGCTACCGTTTGTTAACTGACGTAACCTCTGTGCGACGGCGATTTGCCCGGGGTGTGGACGAACATCATGTAGGCGAGGATCGAGCGCGCCAGAAACTCCCAAGAGTGCTTCAAATGAAAGGGCAGCAGCGATTTCAGCATTAAGGAGTAGTCGTCGTACATCACGACACGCAAGACTGAGAAGGGCTGCAGAGAATGTGGCTCCGTTGGTTAATGCCAGTCCTTCCTTAGGACCTAGAATGGGGCGTTTTATACGCGCTTTGCTCATTGCATCACTACCGGACATTCGCTCCCCTTGGAACCAGATCTCTCCGTCGAAAGCATCTTGGTCTCCAGGTGAGGCGGAGATGGCGAGTGCCAAATGAGCCAAAGGTGCGAGATCCCCAGAGGATCCAAGTGAACCCTGGGAGGGAATGATGGGTATAAGCCTTTGGTTGAGTAGTGAGAGCAAAGTGTCGATGATCAATGGTCGTACACCTGAATGTCCGCGTGCCAACGTGTTTGCGCGAATCAACATGGCCGCTCTTACGATATCTTCCGAAAAGTGCGGGCCAGTTCCGACCGCATGACTTAGTATGAGATTGCGTGAAAGCTCGAGAGATTGCTCGTGATCGATCTTTCGATCGGCAAAAATACCAAATCCAGTGTTAACACCATAAACGGGTGTATCGGAGGCGACAAGGTGTTGTAAGGTTTCAGCTGATTCTTGAACCTTTGACCTTGCGGTACTCGATAGTTCCACTTGCACACCATGGCGAGAAACGCTCTCGACTTGTTCCAGTGTTAAATTGTGCCCGTCGAGGAGAACGACTTCGTGGGATCGATCTGGAGGCTCTTGTACTTTAGACATAAGCGATGTTGACCTGAGATTCTATGAATAAAGGTGGTTTTTGGTACAACAGACCAAGATGCATGATAAAGTATAGCATCACCGGAAAGGTATCACACCATATCCCTGAAACAGGATACTTCTCAATTCCATCAAGTCAAACTTACATAAATTGGGATGTATCCTATAGGCATGGTATGCTAAGTCGCGCGACCCAATGGACTTGTCCTTCTAGATGAGGTTTCTGTGGTCTTACTCCCTGTCATCCTGCTAATTCTAGGCGCGCTCGCCACATGGTATGCGCGCACCAGGCAAGCGCGGGTGCTCTGGGGATTGTCTGTTGGAACGGCACTCCTGGCTTGGCTTGTCAGTTTGGGTTTGATTCTTCTATTGCCACAGGTTACTCGAATATCCGTCTGGCAGCCGCAAGCGCTTTTCCAATCGCAGCTGGAGTTGCGCCTGGATAGAGTTAGCTGGCCATTCTTGTATGCTACATCAACCGTCTTGCTGGCAATCATCTTCACCCATCCTGCCAGAACGGGGGAGACCCTGCCGGGTACGCGCGCACTAATTCTGGCTTACACCACGCTGCCCATGATTGCGATACTGGCTGGGAATATGCTGACGATCGCGACAGCTTGGGCTGTGATGGATGTCTTCACGTTGCTCCTATTTATAAGTATTCAGGAGGACGAGAAGGCCATACGAAGTTTGATCACCCGATTATTGGTCGATGGCGGGAGCGTGATACTAGTTCTGGCGGCGGCTTTGGTCAATGTTTCACAAGGTGGCGATACCTCTATGACATCCCAGCTGCGAACACCTCTTGTGGCGATTCTCCTGGCAGTTGCTTCGCTTCTCCGTCTAGGATTGCTTCCGCTCCATTTTAGTTTGCCACCTTTGCCACGTTTGCGTCGAGAACTCGGGACGCTGCTACGGCTCCTTCCTCCAAGCGCAGCTTTGTCTGTCCTTGCCCGATTGATCAACCTTGGCCTCCCGCTTGAGTTGCTGCCTTGGTTGAGATTGGTGGGTGGCATCGGGATCTTCATCGGAGGACTTCGTTGGGCACTTGAAACCGATGTCGTGGCTGCACGACCGTTTCTTGTGCTTGCCATATCCGGTCAGGGTGTATTGATTGCCAGCTCCTCCTCCGATAACGGCAACGTGATTGTGGCCGCTGGTGTGCTCTTGCTGCTTGTTGGCACGGTGCTATCCGTGGTAGAGATTTTTACGCCGATACACAGACTTTGGCCAGGATTGTGTGGCCTCGTACTAGCCGGCTTGCCAGGAACACCGGGAAGTGTGCTATCGAGTGCGCTGATCGTAAATGGATTCGATATTCCCCAAATCGTGAGTCTAGTGCTTGGCGTCTTGGGCATGGTCTTGCTTAGCGTCGGCGCTTTAAGGCTTTTTTTCCTTCCATCTGTTCCCTGGCCAACGGCAGAGAGCCTAGTACGCTTCGTGTACGGTTTGGGATTGGGATTACCCGTCTTGGTTGCCGTCGGGCTCGGATTTTGGATGTGGGATGGATTCTCACTTCAAGGATTCATCTTGTTTATGGTAGCTACAATTTTGGCTGCGTTCACGATCATTAACATGCGTAGATTACCACTTCGTGACCTGGCAAGATGGGGAAAAATCATGGTCTGGCTTGACCCGACGCCCATATACAACGCGCTGGCGTCAGGGAGCAGAGCTGTGATGAGAGTCGTGCGAGCAACCAGTGGCGTCATGGAGGGGGAGGGAGCCATGTTGTGGTTGTTCGTCATTCTATTACTTCTTTTCCTGGGATTGAGGAGCACCCCGTGATTGAATGGTTGCAACAGTATGCGACGATGGCGGCGTGGGGAGCTGCAATTTCTGGTGGATTGTTAATCCTGTGGGATGATAGAAGGCTTCTCATACTAACTCTAGCCATACAGTATCTTCTCGTCGCCTGGCTCGTTAGCCTTATCTTGCCTATCCAGATTGCAGCAGCAAAATTGGTTGCGGGGCTCATGGCCTGCACGATCTTGACGATATCGCTTGCCAATGCAGACTGGAGCGCACAAAATGGAATCCCACGCACCATACCCTTTGGGCGACCCTTTCGTCTGATTGCCGTCTTGCTCGTGTTATTCGCAGCCGGTGCGGTGGGCGGTGATAATTGGATGATGTTACCCGGTCTCAAACCCGAAGCCATTTTAGGAACAACCTTCCTCATGAGTTTAGGCATACTTCATCTTGGGTTGTCTGAAGAACCTATCCGTGTGGGCATGGGAATTCTGACGATGATTTCCGGATTTGAAATTTCGTACAGTGGGATCGAACCATCGCTAGCCGTGATAGCTATGCTTGCGGTTATCCATTTGGGAGTAGCGCTTGTTGTCGGTTATCTGCTCTTGCAGCGAATTCCGGTCCAAGACAGCACGGAGTCTGCCGAGTGAGTGCGCCTTTTTTCATTTTCGTAATCACGGGAATCGTGGCGCTGCTCGTCCTCCCAGTCCGCGGTCGTACCAGGCTCGCCGCAGGGATTTCAGCCGTAGGTGCGGTGCTGATCGCAGGATTTACGCTTGGAGCCACATTAGAAGAGCCATTCGTCCTTCTTGGCTTGCCGATCAAACTTGCAAACACATGGAGGGTGCTAGGAAGGGCGTTGGTCCTGGATGAAGGCAATCGTGCGGCCGTCGCCTTTCTTTATTTTGTAGGAGCGTTCGTGTTCGGTGGAGGATGGATATCAAGACCAAGCCGAGCCTTCTACTTTGTCGGGTTAGCATCGCTTAGTGTCGTGGCGGCATCATTTATGATTCGTCCTTTCCTCTTCGCAGCAATCTTCTTAGAGCTGGCAGCGATGGGAGCGGTTTTGCTCCTTGTGTCGAGGGATTCTCCGGCCAGAAGTGGCGGTTTGCGCCTCTTGATCCTTTACAGCTTGGCCATGCTAGCAATCCTGATTACGGGGTGGATCCTCGAAAGCGTCGGGGTTACGACAGCGACACCTGATCTCGCGTATCGGGCGACGTTGCTGTTGGCATTGGGTTTTTCCATCTTAATGGCAGTCCCGCCTTTCCACTTCTGGCTTCCTACTGCGGCAGGAGAATCTAATCCCTATGCCTTAGCGTTTGTCACCATCATCTTACAAAGCGCTGGGTTGTTCTTCATGTTGCGCTTTCTTGACACCTATGCCTGGCTTCGGGAGAGTGAGATCCTTTTTGTGGGGATTCGATTCGCGGCGACGGCGATGGTTTGCCTGGGAAGCCTATGGGCGTTGGCTCAAAGATCGATATCGAAATTGATGGCTTATGCTCTGCTCACCGATTTCGGGGTCATGTTGCTTGCAGTTGGTACGAACAAGCCCGAAGGATTTTTGCTGGCTTTGGGCCTGACAAGTGTGCGCGCGGTCAGTGTTACCGTGCTTGGCATAGGGTTGACCGCACTGAATCGAAACGAGCCCGATCAAGACGAAGGACAGTATCGGGGAGCAGCCTATCGTGCTCCATTTGCCGTTGCGGCGGTGTTGGTGGGGTTGTTATCTTTGGCTGGCTTTCCCCTAACGGCGGGATTTCCGGGGCGCTGGGCTTTCATTGCTACTCTCACACCGGTTGATCCTTTGGCCAGTGCCTCCATCCTTCTTGCGTTGCTGAGTTTGGGGGGGATGGCATTGCGGTGGGCGGGAATCTTCTTTAGCGCCCAACAAAGCGAAGCTCCCGGTTCACGATCGCGCCTAGAAAATCTGTTTATCGCCAGCGGGGTATTGGTTTGCGTGCTGCTGGGTATCTTCCCCCAACTTCTTTACCCATGGGTTGTACAGGCAGCCGCCGGGATGTCTCAATTGTTACCTTGAGTTTTCAGAAACTTCGCTGTGCTATAATGCGCGCGTGTTCGCTAGCGAGGTAGTGCGATGGAAGCAGAACAAATCGAGAAGCGACTCGAATGGTTGGACGAACAAAGGCGAAAAGATGCCGAGGAGATCAGCCGTCTGAAGGAAAAAATATCTAGTATGGAAGAAACCCTCGAAAAACAAACGCAGCAGGGTGTGGAATTGTCTGGCGAGATGACACGCTTATCGGCGTTGGCATCTCGCATTCACCAAATCGATGATACCCTGGTCGGTCACCGTAAGGAAGTTTCCCGGCAACTAAAAGATGCGGAAGAACGCCGAACGGAAAAAGAGAAGGCCATCGAGAAATTGCGCAAGGTGGATTTAAAAGAACAAGCAAAGGCGATGGACGATTTGCGCTCGGATCTCTCCAAGCTGAGTGAGGTGCGCGAAATGTTAGATTCCCGTAGCAAAGAGGAGATTCGAATCACTCGAGACCTGGACGGCATGAAGAAGCGCATCGAGGATTTCATGGCTACTGACGATAACCGGGCGCGGACATTTGCCTCCATTGAAGAAGGGCGCAAGCAAGATGCCAAGAGGGTGGCTGATCTTCAGACCGAAGCCTCTGAATTGCGAATGAAGACCGACCGATTCCATGGGGAACTCGATACCGTAGAAGATCGTGTTCGCCGGCTTGAGGTTCGCACTGCGGAAATATCTGCAAGTGAATCCGAAGTTCGAGAAGCACAAAATTTACGCTTCGAGCAGCAAAATTTGAAATTGGTGGAATTTGAACGTGCTTGGAAGGGTTGGGAAGATCGATTCGACGCTTTTGAGAAGAGGGGCGGCGAACTTGATGAACGGATGCTGATTTACGAGGAGATTTATCGCAATCTCAAGCAAATGAAAGACGATTTAGACGCGATCATCGAACGATTGGAACGAAGAATCAATGAGATTACGGAGATGCATCGGCTGAATGCAGATCGAATGAAGCAGGAATGGACAACCTTCCAGGCGGATGATCAGAAACGTTGGAACACATACAAGCTCACGTCAGACGAGCAATGGCGGGAGCACAACAGGCTGCACGAAAAAATCGCTTCGCAACTCGAAATCCTTGATGAGAACGCGTCTAACGCATTGAGGACACTTAGTGAGATCCAAGGGGCTGATCATCAACGCCTGATGCATATGATCGCCATGTTCAGGGAATGGGCAGTAGATGCTGAAGAATAGACCATGATGACGAAATTTACGGATGAATTTCCCTCTGAATGGCATTTTACAGAAGGTGAACTCAAGCGGGGTTCAACTACTCGTTCGTGACCTCTCGATTCACACTTTGCTCGTTTAATAATCACGGCACTTACCTCATAATACGGGGTTGAATGGAAAAATGAAGGTTATTGGTACGGCAGGTCATGTGGACCATGGTAAATCGCAGTTGGTGCTTGCGCTCACTGGGATCGATCCAGATCGCCTGGAGGAAGAGAAGTTACGCCAAATGACGATCGACCTCGGATTTGCCTGGATGAAACTTCCAGGGGGGGAGGATATTGGCATCATCGATGTTCCTGGACACCGTGATTTTATCGAGAACATGCTCGCTGGTGTGGGAGGTATTGATGCCACCCTATTTGTGATCGCGGCAGACGAAGGCGTGATGCCACAAACCAGAGAACATCTAGCCATACTTGACTTGCTCGAGATCAAGCAAGGCGTCGTAGCATTAACCAAGGTCGACTTGGTGGAGGATGAAGACTGGATTGATTTGGTCTCTGAGGAAGTTCGTGAATTGCTAAAACCGACCAATCTAGCAAAAGCCCCGATCGTTCCTGTATCTATAGTGACAGGGCAAGGTATCCCGGAGCTCGTTGCAAAGCTCGAATCGTCGATCGCAGAGGGCGCCCCACGACGAAATCTAGGCCGACCGCGTCTCCCCATTGATCGGGCATTCACGATATCGGGATTTGGAACAGTGGTGACAGGGACTCTAATTGATGGAAATCTGGTCGTTGGCCAGGAGGTTGAAATCCTCCCTGCAGGGTTGGAAGCGCGGGTGCGCGGCCTGCAGACACATCAGGAGAAAATCAAGAACGCTATTCCCGGCAGCCGAGTTGCGGTGAATATATCTGGAGTTGAGGTTCGACAGCTAAAACGAGGGGACGTTGTTTGCACACCTGGGGATTATATGCCCACGCGCTTATTGGACGTTCGCTTTCGCTTACTTGTGGATGCTGTCACATCGCTTCGTCATAATATGCAGGTCAAACTCTTTCTCGGTGCAGCACAAAGGCTGGCTCGCGTGCGTGTTCTCGAGCGTGAGGCGCTCAAGCCTGGCGAAGGGGGTTGGCTTCAATTGGCATTGGATCGATCGATTGTCGCAGCAAGAGGCGATCATTTCATTTTGAGACGACCTTCTCCCGGCGCCACATTAGGCGGGGGCAGAGTGGTAAACCCACACCCGTCCCGACGATATAAACGTTCGGATAAGAAGATCCTAGATCAACTCCAGCAGCTGCTCCAAGGTACACCAGGAGATATTCTTACACAGTCCTTGGACGCTTTGAGCGTAGTGTCGCTAGGGGAAGCATTAGAGCATGCGAGATTAGAGGACGCAGCTGCAACGGCAGCGATTACAGAGCTCACTCAAGCTGGTGAATTGATCCTTTTCGGTGAATATGGAGCACAACCTACCGATGACACTCTCGTAACGAGCCGAGGTGCATGGGAGGAATTACTCCAGCGTTTCGCGCTCGAACTGCAATCCTTTCACAAATCTAATCCACTAAGGGTTGGGATGCCACGCGAAGAGTTGAAGAGCAAGTTAGGCATTGCAGCCAAATCCTATCCTCTTGTTCTTGAAAAAGTGCTTGAAGAAGGGGTGATCATTGAAGAGCACGGACGATTGAGAGACGCCAAGTATGAGGTCGTGCTTCTGCCGGAACAACAGGCGCAAATTGACCGGTTGCTCGCCCGCTTCCATGAGGCGCCATATACGACACCAAGTGTAAAAGAGTGCCTTCAGGCGGTAGGGACCGATTTGCTGACATATCTATTCGAAATCAGTACATTGATACAACTCAGTGCCGATGTTGTCTTCCGGGTAGAGGATTACGAGCAAATGGTTGCGGATATACGACGCTTCCTTGAAGCGAACGACACCATTAAGGTGGGGCAGGTGCGAGATCTCTTCGCGACATCGAGGAAGTATGCCTTGGCCTTGATGGAGCATTTAGATTCGATTGGTCTCACAGTGCGCGAGGGAGATGAGCGCCGGCTCTCATAGTGGTCATTCGACGTTTTCCCCCAGATAAACGCTCAGAATTCTCGGAATCGCCAAGTGCCTGCCACCATCGTGGCCAAGGGTTTAATATCGGCGAGCGCGTGGTTATCGCAAGTATATGGATCCGCATCGAGCACGATGAGATCGGCCATATAACTCGGCACCAATCGCCCGAGAATTGACGACCAGCCGGCGACAATCGCGGGACCCTGCGTATACGCCAATAGGGCATCGTGGAGAGTGATCCGTTCCTCGGGGAACCATCCGTCCGGGCTCGGCTCTCCGTTCTGGCGTTGTCGTGTAACAGCGGCGTGCAATCCTAGAAAAGGGTTTGCAGGTTCAACGGGCGCATCAGAACCGAATGCCAGGACAGCGCCGGCAAGAAGTTGGCTTCGCCAGGCGTATGCAAAGCGTGATCGTGCACCCCAATGGAGATCCGCCATTGTCATATCAGATGTAGCGTGGAGCGGTTGCATCGAAGCGATGATACCGAGTCGGGCTGGGCGATGAAGATCGTCCGGATGAAGAAGTTGTAGATGTTCGATACGATGAGGCATGGGCGGTATTTTCTGCTCAGCCTCATAATTGCGCAGCTTTTCATATACGTCCAACACCTCTCGATTGGCACGGTCGCCGATGGCGTGAATCGCTAATGCGAAACCTGCGTCGACAGCTCGCATGGCAAGATCGAGGAGCTCCTCCTTATCGAACAAGGACATTCCGGTATCCTGAGGCTTGTTATCGTATGCTTCTATCATCGCCGCAGTATGAGGTCCCAGCGCGCCGTCGGCGTAAAGTTTTAAATTTCCGGTTCGTACCCAATGATCACCGGAGGACGTTTTGAGACCTAGTTTCCGTGTGGCTTCAAAATCCTTCTTTTGAATATTTTTCAACACGCGAAGACCGAGCGTATTGCGATCTCGCAGAATATTCAGTGCTTGCAGACAAAGCTCGTCGTCGAAATCGTGGACACTTGATAGTCCGAAGCGCCAAAGGTCTTCCTGGATGTGGGCGATTCCCTCTGCGAGTTGGTGTGCTGGCGGTGATGGGACGGCCGATGAAATGAGCTTCATGGCCTCTTCGAAGAATATTCCCGTGGGTTTCCCAGATTGATCTCGGTCGATACGTCCCCCTTTTGGATCAGGCATATCGGGATGGATTCTTGCTTGTTTCATCGCCAGAGTATTCGCCCACCCGGCGTGCAAGGATTTCGCGGTTAAATAGACGGGGTGGTGCGGCGCGACGCCATCCAAGTCTTCCGCCTGGCCGAACCGCTCCCAAAGATTTTGATTCCAGCCGTGCCCAAGGATCCAGTCCCCTGCCGGTGTCGTCAAAGCTCTTTCACGGACACGTTCGAGGCAATCCGATAGACTTGACACTTCACAGTCGATTTTCTCAACAGATAGCGCAAGTTTCTTTAAATGGATATGTGCATCTGTGAGGGCAGGGATGACCGTACGGCCATGGAGATCGATTGAGGTTGCTTCCTGGCTTGACAAGTTGAGGATCTCATCATCCATTCCAACTGCCAGAATACGCTCACCTTGAATCGCAATGCTTTGCGCATGCGGAACACGGTCGTCGAGGGTTAGGATATTCCCGTTCAGGAGCAGGACTTTGGGTTCAGAAGCATGGTTCACGTGCTGTTTCCCTCTTGATGTATGTGAGGGGTGGCGTTTGAACGGATTACCGTCCAGCGTGCCATTTCCTTGTCGAAGTTAAGCTCGGCAAAACCGGTGTTATCAAATCGAAACCTCACAGGTAGGATTCGCCCACTCGCAGGAGCGAGACCTATGATCACCCGCAGAGCCGCGTTTAGGAAAGCGCCATGAGAGACCACAAGGTAAGATCCCGCTGGCATTTGAAGAACGGATTGGACTGCTTCACCTGCGCGCAAGAATAAATCCCATGCACTTTCGCCATCCTCAAAAGAAGGTTCGTAGGGTGAAGGAAGGGGTCGATCCTCATACCAGGCACGGACTGTTTCGTAATCAACTCCCTGCGCGGCGCCTAAACGTCGTTCCATCCAGATCGCGTCGAGCACGATCTCCGAATTCAATATTTCGCCAATGATCTGTGCGGTCTCCTTTGCCCGAGCCAAAGGACTTGAGATGATCTTGTCAAAATGTACCTGCATCGAAGCCCAATATTGAGCCAGTAATTGAGATTGATGATGGCCCTCTTCTGCAAGTGCGAAATCGATTTGGCCCTGGACGATTTGATCTCGATTTGCGGTCGAAAGTCCGTGACGTAAGAGAATGATGTCGTGGCTCATGTCAATCCTATGGAACGGGCAAATATCTCGAGTGGGTGGAAAGCTGGCAGGTTAGTGTGTTTTGTGAGCCACCAACGGCAAGTTTCAGAATCGGTAATTACGAAATCTGCTCTCAAATCACGGGCTCTTTGGTAAAGACTTTCTCCCACACTGTAAGCCACGTTGTATCTCTCGGCCTTGACGCCGTACGTACCTGCCACTCCACAACACGCAGTGTCGGAAATGTAGAGTTCAAGTCGGGGAATGAGTCGAAGAACTTGAACTGCGGGGGTACCGACACCGTGGCTTCGAAGCTGGCAAGGGGGGTGGTAAAGTGCACGTGCACGAATGGGCTCGTAATAGAGCTGATTAAGTTCTTCCTTCACATTATGTGTGATGAATTCGAAGAAATCAAAGGTGGAATCTCCAACGAGTTCAACACCATCATCCTCGATCTCGAGTATCGTTCGATAATCGTGCTTCAATGACAGGGTGCATGATGAAGATGTTCCGATTATTGGTATCTTCGCCTCTGCGAACGGCCGGAGTCTTTCGACATTCTTCCTCGCATGCTGGCGAGCCGCGCGCATAAGTCCATTGGATTGGAGTGGAAGTCCACAGCAAAGTTGTGGAGGTATGAAAACATAGAAGCCTAGCCTTTCAAGAATGAGTACCGCCATCTCGCCGAGCTCAGGTTCGTAGTAGTTCGTGCTACAGCCATGAAAATAGGCGACGGTGAGCCGTGTTATTTCTTCTAATTCCATGGGGGAGCGGACGCAATAATCGCGCAATCTTCTCCGTAGTGTAGGGCGAGCCAAGGAGGGGAGTGGGGCATTGTGATTTATTTGAAGTACTCTCTCAAGGAAGGCTCGAAACGATCGCCGTGAGAGCGTCCAGTTCGCTAGCGGTGCGATTGGAGACGCTAGCCTGCCAAGAACTTCTGGGCGAGAGATGATATGGTCTCTGAAACGCTTGGATAGACTGGGAGCGCTTCGAGCTTTGGCTTGGATATTTAATTCAGCCACCAACACGCCGTGAGGACATACGAGCGAACATGTTCCGCAACCCGAACACCATTCGACCGTATCGGCAGGGAAAGGCAAACGAGGATGGCGAAACCGTTGAAATTGTGGACCCACAGCCTTCGGACCCCAGAAACGGTCTGTCGCCATCGCGACAGGACAAGATGCAGTACAAATGTTACATTTCAAGCAGTGGTCGGCCGATAGGGCAGGGTGTTTCATTCGAAAGCTGACTCCACCGCGCGAAAAGCCGTCGCCAGATCGATGCCTTGCCGAGAGCCTTCAAACGAACGATCCGCACCGGCCAAGATCCCACCAGCCGCAAATAGGTTTTCGAATACCACCTTGCCTGTTGAGTCTAAGGGTTGCATCCGTTCATTAACCGGAAGTCCGAATTTTGAGTAGGGCTGAGATACTGTAGGAGAAGAAGCGGTCCAAAATTCCCTGCCTTCATCAAAGTTTACCGGTAAGTCGAACACAGACTCCTTGAAGTGTCCATTTTGTTGCGCAACCAAACCGCCATGAAGAACACCTCCCGTGGCGAGGATGACTACGTCAGCGTTTAAAACCCGCGGACCTCCAACCGATTGCAACATCACACCCGAGACTCTTTTCCCTCCTGATGTTCCATCTATGCGACCGATCACGGTTGACCCCTCAACAAATCTGACCCCCGAGTGTTCGGCTTTTCCACGAAGCAAAGTTTCAAGCCGAAGTCCCGGCAAGCTTGGAGGAAGCGTAGGGATCTCGAAAAGCTGCACCCCGAGACGCTCTTGAAGCTGCGCAAAAGCCCATGTGGACTGGGACAAGCCGATCACGGCAGGCAGGCCGAGGCGATGAATTCCAGACACCAGGGGTTTCCATCCTCGGGCAGTCTGTTCTCGCCATGTAGAATCTTCAAATCTTTGACCTAGATCAGTGGCATAGAGATCTCGTTTGAGAGACATCTGTGGCAACGGTAGTTCAATCACCTTGTCGATCTTGAACCCCGATCGTTTGAGGTTTGACGCAGAGAAGTGAGGGTAAAAATCTCTCAATGGGGTGATTCCGGCAAGGGTAAAGGG